>Ga0116157_10000843_pt1 | contig 31044 bp, 28 predicted proteins | sample AD_UKC048_MetaG_FD_89882 | JGI IMG/M metagenome (GOLD analysis project Ga0116157, IMG submission 89882) | Active sludge microbial communities of municipal wastewater-treating anaerobic digesters from USA - AD_UKC048_MetaG | ecosystem: Engineered > Bioreactor > Anaerobic > Digestate | place: USA... | reverse complement strand
TTTTGATTTGGAGATTGAAAAACAAAAACAAGAAGCCATTTTCACTGAAAGACAACGAATTATCCAAAATATGTTGAAAGCCAAACAGGGTGGAAGCCCTGTGATACCGGCTCAGCCCAAGGTACAACACCTGTGGCATTGCGACGATGAAGGAGAATTTTAAAAATAATATATGTCAAATTGAAAACCCGGCATAAAATTAGCTGTATATACAATTAATCTCATGACAATTGAGGGAAAGAAAATTATCATCACCGGAGGTTCTTCCGGAATAGGTAAGGCAACCGCAAAACGATTAACCGAATTGGGCGCACACGTTCTAATAACTGGCAGAAGTGAAATCCGGCTTCAAAAGGCGGCGGAAGCCATCGGCTGCCACTGGATTGAAGCCGACGTTTCGAAACCAGAAGATGTGAACAAAACGTTTGATTGGGTTGAGCAAAACTGGAACAACGATCTGGATGTACTCATCAACAATGCTGGTCTTGGCGAATTTGCTTCGATTGAAGAAACGGCCATGGAAAGCTACCACCGGGTTTTCGGTGTCAACATTTTTGGTCCGATTATGATGGTAAAAAAAGCGATTCCGATCATGAAGGCGAAAATGGTTGGAAGTATCGTGAATATAGCTTCGACTTCATCCATGAAAGGCTTCAACAACGGATCCGCTTATTCATCTTCCAAGTTTGCACTCAGGGGATTTACCCAAAGTCTGACAGAAGAAGTACGACAATTCAATATCCGTGTGTTTCAGGTCAATCCTTCTGAGGTAACGACCGCATTGGGAAATCCAGAGCGGGAGGAGCGGAATGAACTTGAATTCAAGCTGGGTGCCGATCAGTTGGCTCAAACCATTGCCGCTTTGCTACAGCTTCCCCAAAAGGCATTTGTCCCTGAATTATCCGTCTGGGCCACAAACCCTAAATATTAATTCGTAACAATTTTAATTTCTATACAAACATGACAACGTTCAAATCAATCGCCGCTGCTACCCTGATGGGAGCTTTGGTACTGGGTTCTTCTTTCACCGGAAAACTTTCAGGTAGTTTCAAAGTAAACACCGAAAAATCAACTCTGAAATGGTTCGCAACCAAAGTAACAGGTAAACATGATGGTTCAGTAAAACTGGCATCCGGCACGCTCAATTCAGATGGTAAAACAGTCACAGGTGGAAAGTTCGATATCGACATGACATCACTTGTTGTAGCTGACCTGACAGATCCGGGAATGAATGGAAAACTTCTGGGCCACCTGAAATCAGATGATTTCTTCTCTGTTGAAAAACATAAAACCGCTCATTTCGAAATCACCAAAGTGGCTCCGAAATCAGGAAATGAATTTGAAGTATCTGGCAAGATGACCATCAAAGGCATTACTCAGGACATTTCCTTCCCTGCCACCATCACCACAACTGCCAAAGAAGTGAAAGCCAATGCTAAAATCACTCTTGACAGAACAAAATGGGATATCCGTTATGGTTCAGGAAAATTCTTCGAAGGATTGGGTGACAAAGTAATCCACGATGACTTTGTAATCGAACTTAATCTGGTTGCCGGAGCTTAATCCGTTCCAAACTAAACCAAAAGCCCTGGAGAAATCCGGGGCTTTTTTGTGAACTTGCCCACCGAAAAAAGAGCTCAAATGGAAGTTTTACAGGTATCAGGCGGAACGAAAGAGGAAAAATACATTGGCCTGGCCTCTCAGTTACAAAGTCTTTGGTCCGGTGAACCCGACCTCACTGCCAACCTGGCAAATACAGCAGCAGCAATGAGACAGACCTTTCCTTTTCATTGGATTGGATTCTATGTTGTAAAAGCGAATGAACTTGTATTGGGACCATTTCAGGGGCCGGTTGCCTGTACAAGAATCGGATTGGGAAGAGGCGTGTGTGGCACAGCCTGGAAAACAAAAACTACCCAACTGGTGCCTGATGTGGATGCCTTTCCGGGACACATCGCCTGCTCTTCTTTTTCCCGATCTGAAATTGTGGTGCCCATTCTGGTTGGTGAAGAAGTCGTGGCTGTACTTGACATTGACAGCAGCGAACTGAATGATTTCGGCATGACCGACCAGGTTCATCTGGAGGCCATCTGCGAGTCCATTGCCCGGATCTGGAATCCTTAGAATTTCTTTTTCAATTCAAAGTTTTTTCCGAGGTACACGCGGCGAACGGTTTCATCGGCGGCCAACTCTTCCGGACTGCCACTTTTCAGGATTTTCCCTTCAAACAACAGATAAGCCCTGTCGGTGATACTGAGCGTTTCATCCACGTTGTGATCGGTGATCAGAATCCCGATGTTTTTCTTTTTCAGTTTTGAAACGATGCTCTGAATTTCCTCCACGGCAATCGGATCTACGCCAGCAAAGGGTTCATCCAATAAAACAAAGCTGGGATCTACGGCAAGTGCCCTGGCGATTTCCGTTCTCCGTCTTTCGCCACCTGACAGAACTTTGCCCAGATTTTTCCGAACATGTGTGAGACTGAATTCTTCCAGCAGGCTCTCCATTTTTTCAATCTGCTGCTTGCGGGTAAGGTCTGTCATTTCAAGAACACCGAGAATGTTTTCCTCCACCGATAACGTTCGGAAAACAGACGCTTCCTGGGCTAGGTAGCCAACTCCTTTTTTTGCCCGGCGAAACATTGGAAGATCGGTAATCTCATCCGAATCGAGGAAAATTTTACCGCTGTTGGGTTTGATCAGCCCTACAATCATATAAAACGATGTGGTCTTTCCTGCTCCGTTTGGACCAAGCAACCCAACAATTTCTCCCTGGTTCACTTCCACCGACACATCGTTCACCACCAAACGGCTCTTATACTTTTTGAACAGGTGTTCCGCCCGAAGCTGCATGCTGGAAATGGTAGTTTTGAAATGAACTTCAAATCAAAAGAAAAAGGCGCAGAGAGTGAAGGACTACACCAAAATGATCCAAAATAAAAGGCCGGATTACCAGATCCGGCCTTTTAACACATAAAAACCACAATGAAACAAACAATCAAATATCCAGTTGAATCTCAGCTGGAACATGTTTTGTTTAACACTTTACAAAAATAGTTAAACAAAACTAAAAGTATGGCATTTTACTCCAAAGTTTCTCCATGTTTTTTTTCAATTTTGCCGATGTCACCAACATTCCAAACCTCTGCTTTTGATGAAAACGAATCTGATGGTAGTGTTTAAGCCGGCAATCATTCTGTTGCTTTTGCTTCCTCTCCTCTCTTTTTATCTGTATGAACCCGCAAAAAAGAAGAAGCCAGATCCTTTTCTGTATGCTTATTATAACGGAGACGGAACCAGCGGTTTACACCTGGCCTGGTCAGAAGATGGATTCAAATGGCAGCCACTTAAAAACGGAAAGAGTTTTGTAAAGCCCGGAATAGGTGATTACATCATGCGGGATCCGAATTTGTATCAGGACCCTGACGGAATCTTTCACCTGGTCTGGGCAACGGGTCTGAGTCGTAAAGAAATCGGATACGCCTACTCCCGAAACCTGATCGACTGGTCGGTGCAACGAACCATTCCCGTCATGGAAAAAGACAGTGTCGTTCTGAATGCTTGGGCACCGGAGCTCCTTTTTGATGTAGATGGCAAACGATTTATGTTGTACTGGGCAAGTTCGGTTCCCGGAAAGTTCAAAGAGACTGAAAAACAAAACGATTCCCTTCCCGGAGGGTACCGGTATAATCACCGGATTTACAGAAAGTTCAGCACTGATCTGAAAGAATGGAGTCCAACAGAACTATTCTTTGAACCCGGCTTCAATTGCACCGATGCCACCATCTGCACCGACAGCGGAAAGGTGATGATGTTTTACAAAGACGCAACTCAAATGGGGAAAAACATTCAGAACAACATACGGATGAGTACTTCCGGTTTTGTCAGCGGTGGATTTTCCACCAAACCCAGTCTGGTCAGCCGGCGGGTTTGGGCAGAAGCACCAACGGGTGTCCGGCTCGACAGCCAGTATGTGGTTTACTTTCATAAATACCGCACCCGTAAAATGGGAGCCGTCCTCACGAAAGATTTTAAGAAATGGAAGGATGTGTCAGACAGTCTTTCCTTTCCGAAAGGTGTTCAACATGGAACGGTCCTGCGAATTCCGGAAAAGACAATGGAGAAACTCCGTGAATTGTAGTTCACAGGAGGACAACCCGACAAAGTTTTTCTTAATTTTCATTATTGGGCAAGTCAGAGCAATTTTGTCCCTATGAATCACATCATCCGCTTGCTTCCCGACGCCATTGCCAACCAGATTGCGGCAGGTGAAGTGGTTCAGCGACCGGCATCGGTTGTGAAAGAACTGCTCGAAAACGCCATTGATGCCGGCGCCACAGAGGTTTTACTACGGGTAAAAGAAGGGGGAAAAACCTTCATTCAGGTGGTGGACAATGGAAAAGGCATGAGTGAGCTCGATGCCCGGATGTGTTTTGAACGACACGCCACTTCGAAAATCCGGCAGTTTGAAGACATGCAGAAACTGGCTACCTATGGATTTAGGGGTGAAGCTCTGGCATCCATTGCCGCTGTCTCGCAACTGGAACTGAAAACCCGGCAACCATCCGAAGAAACCGGCACACTGATACGCATTGAAGGCTCTGAACTGAAAGCACAGGAATCGGTCGCCATGGAACCCGGTTCATCCTTTACCATCCGGAATCTGTTTTACAACGTTCCTGCCAGACGGAACTTTCTAAAAAGCAACCAGGTGGAATTTGCCCACATTTCAGAAGAGTTTTACCGGGTGGCTTTATCGTATCCGAATGTTTCGTTTTCCTTTTATCAGGGCGATTCTCTCCTGATCAAAACATCCTCATCTCACCTTTCAAAACGGGTTTCCGCCGTTTTCGGGGAATCCTATCGGGAAAATCTACTGGCTGTTTCCGAAGAAACCGATTTTCTTAAAGTAAACGGCTACATTGGCAAACCTGAGATTTCACGAAAAACAAGAGGCGAGCAATACTTCTTCGCCAACAACCGGTTTATAAAAAACGGATATCTTCATCATGCTGTAGCCTCGGCGTTTGAAGGACTCCTTCCTCAAGCCAGCTTTCCTTTTTACATCCTGTTTCTTGAAATCAGTCCGGAGAAAATTGACATCAATGTTCATCCAACCAAAACAGAAATCAAGTTTGAAAATGAACGGTTTGTGTACTCCATTGTGCAGGCTGCCGTGCGAAAGGCATTGCAACAATCGATGTTGGTGCCAGCCATTGATTTTGAGCCGGTCTCACCCTGGCTTACCCAACTGACCAACCAGCCAGTGACCGAAAAGCCGGTTTTTACCACAGAAGTGAACCCGCCTGCTTCAGGATATTCAAATCCGTACCAAACACACAAATCCACCCGGCCGGATCCCAAATGGGAGAAATTGTTTTCCGCTTCCGGGCGATCGAATGCAACCTATGTGTCTGCTTTTGAGACCAAAGGACAAAGCGATACCGTCCGTTTTGAGGCAACTTCTGAAACCACCGAATCAAGGCAGGTATCGGAAAAGCCCAAGCCGATGAATCTGCACGGGCAGTATCTATTGTATCAGGTAAAATCGGGCTTGATGATGATTCATATGGCACGTGCCTGGGAACGGATCAGCTATGAACGATTGATTCTGAATCTGGAAAGCGGTTCTTCGGCCACCCAGCAATTGTTGTTTCCGGTAACGCTTCATTTCTCAGATTCTGATTTTGCGTTGATTGAAGAAATGGGCGATGAAATCCGGACATTGGGAATTGACTGGTCTGCGTTTGGTGGAAATAGTATTCTGGTTTCAGGATTACCTGCTGACCTATCAAGGCAGGAACCAGGACGTTTATTTCAGGAGTTTCTGGAGCAATACCGCTGGAACCAGGGTCAACTGAAAATCCCGAAAAAGCAATCCATTGCACGGGCTTTGGCCAAACGCAGCAGTACACAGCAGGAATTTCATTTCTGGAAGGAGCCCGAATTACTGGATCTGGTGAACCGGTTGTTCGCCTGTCAGGTACCGGATCTGAGTCCGGATGGCTTGCAGATTTCGAAGATTGTAAGTCTGGAAGAGATTGCTTCCCGGTTTTGAGAAAGGAGGAATCAGATGTAAAAAACCATCTCGACCTTTTTTCCGCTTTCTTCAAAACGGAGCACATCGCAGAGGTGTTTCATTAAGAAAATTCCGCGGCCATCTGGTTTAAGAAGATTTTCTCCGGATGTCGGATCCGGAAGCGTATTGTAATCAAACCCTTTTCCCTCGTCTTCTACCACAAAACTGATTTCTGTTGGGCCTGATTCGCAGGTGAGCCGAACGATTTTCTCTTTATCATACTGATTTCCATGCTGGATGGCATTGTTTACCGCCTCCGTGATGGCGATGAGAATATTGCCATAGACATCATCGGAAATGTGGAATTCCTCCCGGCTGTTGTCGATGAAACTCTCGACAATTTTTATGTTGTCAACTATTGACGGAAATTCAATCGTTACCGGTTTCATAGACCATTATCCTGAATGGATTCAAAATATTTATCGTAAGCGTCCTGATACATTTCTGTCAGTTTCGGCGTTCCCTGAAGCAATTGTTCCTTTTGCGATTTCGCTTTCTGGAGCAATTCTTTCAAATCGGTCGGCAATGTAGTTCTTTCTGCGGATTTTGGTTTCTCTGCTTCTCTTCTTTGATCCTGTTCCCGTTCCATCATGGCTTTCTCGCTCTCAAGTAAACGCGTGAGAATCTGCTGCTGCCGCATGATGGTTTCGGGTGTGATTTTTTTATTCAGCAATTCCCGCTCCGTTTTTTCCATCTCCGATTTCAAATCACCCAGCCCGCCAGATTTGTTTTTTCCCTTCTGCATGGACTTTTCCAGCTCAGAAAGTGCCCTTCGCATGGCTGCTTGTTTCTGGGCAAGTTTGGCCAGTTCCTGACTCATTTGTTTTCCATCGCCCGGTTTCTTTCCGTTTTTCAGCTGTGAAATCTGATCATTGAGCTGCTTTTGCATCTGGCTCATACCGCCTGGCTTAGGTTTTCCTTTCCCTGGTTTTTTGCATGATTTGCTACCTCCTTCTGACTGACTCTGCTGTTGCTGCATTTGTTGCAAGGCATCTTTTAACATAACGGTCAGGTTGTTAATGTTGGTCATCGCCATCTGTCCTTTGGCAGACGCAATATCCGGCCGTCTGGCTTTCACATAGGTCACGGCTTCTTCAATGGCAGCATCCATAGCAAACAGCTCCTTCATTACAAAACTTTGAATTTGCGGAGCCCGCATGGCCAGTGCTTTCAGACTGTCCTTGATGATTTCAGAGTCATCTTTGATCTTCACCTGCTTTTGTGTGAGCGCCAGGTATTTCGGATCCAGCTGACTGACTCTGGAAACCTGTTTGTAGACATCTTCCTGATCAAAAGACAGATGCAGGAGGTTTTCAATGATGGAACGGAGATCCCCAATATCTTCCTGGTCACCTCCGCCTTCCATTTCCATCTGGCTCTTCTTCATCTTCTCGGCCATCTTTTTCATTTTCTGGGCCGCCTTCTTCTGCTTTGAACCAGCCTTCTGCATTTTACCTTCTTTCATCTGGTCCGAACTTTCCTTTTGTTCTTTCTCTATCTCCTTCTGTTCGTCTTCACCCGAATCAATATTGTTTTTATCCTTAAGTTCTTTGTTGAGTTCTTCCATTTGTTTGAGATCGTCCTGCACCTGCTTGAACATCTCATTCATTTCTTTCTGTTCTTCTTTCGCTTTCTCCTTTTGCTCTTCCGACTGCTTGTCGCCGGCCTTTTCATTTTCTTCCCCGGCTTTGTTTTCTTTCTCTGCCAGCTTCTCCATATCCTGAATGGCTTTGTTGAGTTTTTCTTCCACCTTCAGTTGTTTGAGCATTTCCATAGCCCTGTCGAGTTCGTTCTGGATAAACTCATTTTTATCCTGCATTTTTTCGAAAGCATCCTGAAGCTGATCTTTATTCTGGTTCTGCTGTTCCAGTAAGCGCTCCAGTTCTTTGAGCATTTCTTTTGTTTTCTCGTCCAGCAGCTCGTCCAGCATTTTGTTGATCTGCTCCTGCTTCTCCAGCATTTCCTGCGATTGCAATTGGTTATCTTCCTTATTCTTCAGCGCTTTTTCCGCCTCTTTTTTCAGATCCTCGATTTGCTTGAACAGATCTTTCTGTTTCTCCACATAGTTCTCCAGTTCTTTTTTATCCTGCCAGTTGAGCTCCTTTTTCCCTTTCAGGTTCTCCAGCATTTTTTTAGTGTTCTTTTCCAGGCTCTCGGTTTTTTTCGAAAGCTCTTCCATTTTATCCTCGTTTTTTTCATCCAGCCGGTCCATTGATTCAGCCATGGCTTCTTTGGAGGCATCTTTCACATCAAATATCTGTGAAACCGCTGCTTTTGGACCCGACACACCATCGTTGTCCCACACTTTGAAAAAGAGAACAACCGGCCGTTGCTGAATTACGGAAGCCATTTTTCCTTCCGGAGTAAAAACGAATGTCTGGTTTTTCTCCCGGAATGAAAACGGAACCGTAGTTTCCATGATCACCTGCTTGGTTTTTGGATCCTGAATCACCGCTTTCAAACGGGAGAATCCGTAATCGTCGGCAATCCGCCCGGCATAATATTGTTTCGAAAGGGAAACAGAATCCTGAAAAGACCGGACCTGAATTTTCGGAAATTCATCTTCCGTGACTGAAATGGCATAGTTGAATTGCTGATCCATCTGATTCAGCACATTACGGGCATTGATCTGATAATCGGATGTCTGCAGGGCTTTAGTACTGGCCGAAAACAAGTTTTCATTCTTTTTTTCGAACGAAACGGGAGCCGATTTTCCCAACGCCATTGTGGCCGAAAGCAAATGCTCTGTCTCGAGTTCCCATTGAATCTGACTTCCTTTCACCACATCCAGGTTTCCTTCATTTTCCTGAACCATCGGTTGCCTTCCAGTGTAAGAGGGAGGAATAACCCGGATCTTCAAATTGCGGATGTGACCAGGAGGAAGAACTTCCAGTGGCGACGCATCGCTACTGATACTTCCGGAAAAAACGGAAAGCTCAAAAGAACCGGTTTCCAGGTTGTCGATTTTCTGGGAAAACATTCCGTCTTTCTCCCGAACCATTTTGATCGTACGGTTTCCCAACTTCACATAAACCTGTGAAGGCAAGGCAGGGCCTTTTGCTTCCGCCCTGATCACCAATGGCTGGGTAGAGATGATCTGCGATGGAACTTCTGCCATTTGAAGTTCAAAAGGCGCCGGAGGTACAAACTGCTTGTTTGCCTGCATCAACCGTGTGGAACCTTCTTTGACAAAATCGAAAAATCCGATGAAAACCAGCAGTCCGATTGCAGCCAGGGGCAGTACTTTTTTCCAGACAGAAGCCGGAATGGTTACCTGAATTTTGCCCGGAATATCGAGTCTTTGAATCACCTCCTGCTTCTGACCGAGGCTCAAACTGATGAGCCGGTTGTTTTCTCCCCTGAGGCTAAGGGCCAGCAACTGAAGGTAATTGATTAGTTTGTCATCCACAGATGTAACCTGTCCGGAAATTCTACGCGATAGGGATTCAAACTGGGGAAGGGATTTTGTATTCCGAAGCTGCCACCATGGCCGGACAATAAAGTATCCAAGCAAAAATGAAATGGTTCCGGAGTAGACAATAAGAATTGTTTCTTTAACAGCAGGCGATAAATATAAAAAGTATTCCAGCAGAGAAAACAAAGGAAAAAACAACAAGGTTCCGGCTACGACACCCGCCAGAAGCTGGTACAATACACGGAGAATCCGCTTTTGTTCGAAGCGGTTCATGTCTTGTAATACTTTGTTTTCTATCATGGGCTGAGTTTGGTGGAGAAGAATCCTCTAAACGAGTGCTTCGGTCATCGGATTTATGGCGACCACCGATTTTATTTCCGGCATGGCATATTTGATGGCGTCTTCCACTCCGGCTTTCAGCGTCATGGCACTCATCGGACATTCGCCGCAGGCTCCCTGCATTTCAACTTTCACCACCCAGTCTTCCGTTACTTCCACAACCCGGATGTTACCACCATCGGCCTGAAGATAGGGCCGGATCGGATCGATGGCTGCTTCCACTCGTTCTATTAAGGTCATGTTTATGTTGTGTATGAGGATGCGAATTTAAGAAAGAATGGGACTTTCTGTCACCGGAGTTTCAAGCTGGGCATTTTTTATAGCGACCTGCTGAGCTACATTCTGTGCCAGCTCTGAAAAAGCTTTGGAAATCGGCTCGTCTTCATGCATCACAATCGGAACACCACCATCTCCCGCTTCCCGCACCGACTGAACCAGCGGCACTTCTCCAAGAAATGGCAATCCATAACGCACTGCCAGGTTCTTTCCGCCATCACGACCAAAGATGTAGTATTTGTTTTCGGGCAATTCAGGAGGAGAAAAATAGGCCATGTTTTCAACAACTCCCAAAACCGGAACTTTGATCGGGGTTTGTCCGAACATGGAAATGGCTTTCACCGCATCGGCCAGTGCCACACGTTGAGGAGTGGTTACCACCACAACGCCGGTCAGAGGCACCGTCTGTACCAAAGTCAGGTGGATATCACTTGTACCGGGAGGCAGATCGATGAGCAGATAATCAAGTTCACCCCACTGACAATCCATGATAAACTGTTTCAGAGCAGAACTCATCATAGGACCTCTCCAAACAACGGCTGTATCTCCATGCGCAAGGAATCCAATAGACAAAAGCTTGATTCCCAGCCGCTCTACTGGTACCAGGTAGTTTTTTCCGTCGATCACCACCACTTTGGGCTGGGCATCTTCCACACCAAACATAGTCGGGATACTGGGTCCTGAAATATCGGCATCAATCAAACCAACTTTGGCTCCGTTCCGGGCAAGGGCCAAAGCCAGGTTGCTGGTCACCGTTGATTTCCCAACACCTCCTTTTCCGGAGGCTATGGCCACAATATTCTTGACACCAGGCAACACAGGTCCTGAATTTTCGCGAAGACTGGTCACTTCAGCGTTCATGTCGACTGTCACCGAAATACCGGTTCCAAAATCTTCATGCAATGCTTTCAGACACCGTTCTTTGATCAACTCTTTTAGCGGACAGGCCGGTGTTGTAAGCTGAACGGTAAACCGGATCGAATTTCCGTTAACCTCCAGTTTTTTAATCATTCCCAGACTGACCAGATCATTTTTAAGATCCGGTTCCTCCACCCGGCTTAAGGCCTTCAGGACATTTTCGTTGGTTAAATTTTGCATAGTTTGTGTTTGCAAGGAGCTTCCAAAATAATACCAAAATCATGAATCGGTGAAATTACTGACACTATGCCGGAGCGACAGACCTGACTTTGTCCGAAATATTGGAGTCTGTGGATTTCCGGTAAGGCAGGATTTAGAGAGCTGTATAGGAGAATCAAACCGAATTCAACAGTTTTGCAACGTTATATGTTGACTGACCTAAGGTTGTTTTTTTACATGAAACAGTTCCCTGGTTACACATATCAGAAAGAAATATTGTCCCTGAAAACGATGCTGATTGCCGGAGCCAAAGGATTTGCCAAACAATTGCTTGACGTGATTTACCAGCTGAAACTGGAAAATGAAACCCGGTTTTTCGATGACCTGGATGAAAACATTCACCAGTTGTATCAGTTTCGGGTTATCAAATCCCTTCCGGATGCCCGGCAGTTTTTTGAACAGACGGGGCCGGAATTTTCTCTGGGAATTGGGAAACCGTCCGTCCGAAAGCTGCTGACCGAAAAACTGACAGGTGCAGGTGGGGTATTAACCAGTGTGATTTCTCCATTTGCCCGCATTGCGCCTCATGCACAAGTTGGAAAAGGATGCACCATCATGACGGGAGCGGTTGTTGAAAATGATGCGGTCCTGGGAAAAGGAGTTCTGGTTAATCTGAATGCTTTGATATGCCACGATTCAGTGGTGGGTGATTTTTGCGAGATTTCACCCGGTGTTATTCTTACGGGAGGCACGTCGATTGGTGATTACTCTTTTGTAGGAGCTGGTGCCATTATCAACCCGGGTATCAAAATCGGATCGAATGTGATAATTGGGTCCGGAGCCGTTGTTTTGAGAGATGTGCCGGATTCTGTTAAAGTGTACGGTGTGCCGGCAAGAGGGGGAAAGGTGAATGAACCCTGAGAAAGCCGGCATTCGTATTATCCCAACCCGGTTTTTTTATCGACTTCTTTTATCCAGAGGAGGTAGTCCACAAAAATGAAAATGACCAATGAAAGCAACATTAAAAATTTGGACTCCAGAATATACACATTGAAATAGTAAAAATTCACATATGAATACAGAGTAGAAAAATAAGCAAATGTTGTGATCAGAAGTACGACCCCACTGAAGACATTTACTTCTTTATGCCGGCAGATCACGAGTGGTATAAAAAACCCAAGGATGCTCAGTTTATAATCATGGCTCACACTGGGTAAAACACATGACGTCAGAGCAAGAATAGAAAGGAAATGAGGAAGAGAATTGTGGAGCTGATTTTTAAAATTCCGAAACACAAAATAGGCAATAATCACCATAAACAGAATTATGACGATGGGTTTAATCCAGGTATAACCGTACATAATATTGAAAGAGGTTAAAGAGTGATTGCCTATCCAGGAAGTCTTGATATCCGAGTATTTCGTCATGATCCGATAGTACCACTTAAAGATTGACAGACCCAGAATGAGAAACAGGATGACGTTCGTGACGCAAACCGCCAGAACCATTTTGAGTGCATCTTTAATTTTTGAGTAGTCTTTTATCAAAGCAGGTGCAAACAAGATCGGATAAAGCTTGAGGCTGACAGCAAGACCAAACAGGATCGCAGGCAAAATAATCATGCCCTTCCGTGAAAGAAATATGGCGGCAATGACAAGGCTGATCGCCAGAATATTCCATTGCCCCCTTTCAATTTCAAATAAAAACCCGTAGGACGTTGCATACAGAATCAACAATGAAAAGAACAACCATTTATTCTCAAGCTTTGCTACCACCACGACCAGACCAAATGAAACTGCTGTGGCCACAAGTGTGAGCAGGGTAATGAAGTAGAAATTATTGCCCCAATCACTTTTCGCTACAATGGGGAACAGTAATTTCCCAAGTGGAGAATATGGAATCATATACTCATTGAGGGACATTTTCAGTGTGGCAAAGAAATCGAGGCCAAGATTCTTTGCCTTTGGGACACCCTCAAAATAACTCATAGAGTCTGTCACACAAAAGGTTGGAATAAAGTAAAACAGAAAATAAGCCGCCAAAAAGGCGAGGCCTATAATTGTCACCGGATTCCGGAACGTTAAAGTAGAATTCATGCCAGCTGAAAAACGGACCAAATAAACACAACTACCAACAAATATCGGCAGCACCCTTCCTGATGGAATCAAAACAACCTGACTACAGACGGTGCCGAATGATTCCGAAACCAGGAAAAATGAGCCCGGCCAGCTTCTGAAATGGTTCTGGCCCCTTGTGAACAGGAAAGATTTATCACAGGATAATTAGAGGAGTCTATTACTTTTACGGGGATAATTTCCGGCCAATGTTTCATTTCAATTTGTAACTCCTTCATTTCAATTGAGTATCGTGGGCTTTTCAAATCAGTATTTTTCAGGAACCAACAGGTTGGGATAAAGAGTTGCTCAAAATGAATCACAATCTGATTACAGGATCAACCGGATTTTTAGGCGGCCGACTTCTGCACTTTCTGAACCAAAACCAACCTTTCCCTTCTATTCAGATTTCCCGGACCACAACAAACTGGCCTTCTCCTTCTGCGATCAGTTCCATTTATCACATTGCCGCTTCTGTTGTATATGGACTCCAAAATGGAGATGACCTGTATGCAAGCAATGTGAAATTAACAGCTGATTTATGCCGGTTTTATCCTGAAGCCAGATTTGTATTTTCATCTACAGTCTCAGTCTACAGTCCGGACGGAGATTCCAAAACCGAAAAATCGGGTCCAGGTTGTTCACTCCCCTACGGCTTGTCAAAGCTTTGGGCCGAACAACACGTGAAAGGCCAGAATAACCATGCCATTGTCCGGTTCTCATCTTTGTATGGACCAGGGATGAACGAATCCACACTCATTCCCCGGTATTGCAATCAGGCATTGGAAAAAGGGGTGATTCAGGTCTGGGGAACAGGCCATCGTAAGCAGGATTATTTGCATGTAGACGATGCTTGTTCCATTTTACAATCGGCCATGATGTCAACCGTCAATGGTACATTTCTGGGTACATCCGGAAAATCATGGTCAAACAATGAAATCGCAGAAATAATTGCCGGTGAAACCGGTGCAAAAATCCAATGGGTGAATGAGGACAATTCGCCCTCTTCCTTTTATAACAACACGATCACGAAAACACAACTCAGTTGGAATCCCTCCGTGGAAATCGAAAATGGTATTAAACAATATTTAGAATGGAAAAGAAAACAATCCTTGTAACCGGAATCGGAGGAAATGTTGGTCAGGGAATAATCCGGAATTTACGGTTCTCCGGATTGGACTTTCGTATTGTCGGAACAAATTCTGCCCCGTTCTCCGCTGGTAACTATCTGGTTGATAAATTCTATCCGGTTTCGTTTGCCTATGAACCCGGATATCTTCAGGAAGTAACAGACATTGTAGAAAAAGAGAATGTTGACCTGATTATCCCTTCAACAGATTTTGAAGTATATTTTTTGTCTCATGCCGCCCGGAATTTCCCTTGTCTCATTGCCACTTCAGGACCCTTTGCCTCCGAAAACTACCTGGATAAATTTCTGACCTGGAAACATCACTCGAAATCAGGAATTCCATTTGCAAACAGCATTCTTCCTTCGGAATACAAATCAGATTTTGCTTCAGCACTGGCAAAACCAAGGAAAGGAAGAGGCTCGAGAGGAATCATGAAAAACAACTTTGATGCCTCAAAACTGACCGACGATGAATACATGATTCAGGAACTTCATGAAGGAAAGGAAATTACCACTGCCGTTTATGTTAGTTATTTAACTGGTGAACTGAAAGGATTGATCAATATGGAAAGGTCTTTGGATAACGGGACGACAAATTTCTGCAAAGTCAACTTCGAATTCGATACGGAATTAACGCAGATGGCTGAGAAAATGATCCGCCATTCTGATCTTCGTGGATCGTTCAACATTCAGTCCATTGTTACGAATAACGGTGACATTATTCCATTCGAAATAAACTGCCGGATTTCCGGGACGAATTCCATCCGAACACATTTTGGTTTCAAAGATGTTGAATATACTGTTCGGGAACTCCTTTTTAGTGAGGCCATTCAAAAGCCTGCCATTGTCCCTGGTGTGGCACAAAGAATACTTTTGGATGTGATATATCCGGGATGCACCAACGAATCCCAACTGAACAAAGACGCAACCGATCATTTTATCGTTTTCTGATGGTACTTCTTCTGGACGCCGCCAATACCTTAATTCATAAACCATCCTTTGCAAGCAAATTTCTTGCGGTTCTTGAGTCACATTCACTAACGGTGGATCCTGAACGGTTTGCTTATCACCATAAATTACTTTCTGAAGCAATCGAGTTTCCTGATAAAACCAGCAAAGCGTTTTATTCAGAATTTAATTCCATGCTTCTTTATTCTCTGGGTCTTATCCCCGGACCCCAATTGCTGGAGGAAATTTTCAGTACTTGTTCGTATTTACCATGGGAGCCGTTTGATGATGTGAAAGAGTTAAAAAACTGGCAAGGCCGGATTTCCGTTTTATCAAACTTTCACAGTGGGCTCACTGAAATTCTGAATGAATGTGTGCCGGATGTCTTTTCATCCATGCTCATTTCTGAAAAATCGATGTACCGAAAACCAGATCCCCGCTTTTATCAGGAAGCGATCGATCATCTGGGGTGCGAGCCAAAAGACATTGTTTACATTGGCGATTCTCCGAAACTTGATCTTCATCCGGCGCAAATGGTCGGAATGAATGCCTGGCTCATTGATCGGACAAACTTTTATCCTGCATCTGATCGCAGGATTTCTTCTTTTGCAGAAATTTTATCCCTAGCCGGCCGATGAAAAAACTCTCTTTGGTTGTACCTGTCTATTTTGAAGAAGACTGCATTGCTCAGTTTCTGAAGGAAACCATTCCGGTTTTGAAAGGTTTGGGTATGAACTGGGAAATCGTTTTCATCGACGATGGAAGTACAGACCGGACCACCGAAATCATCAAAGAGTTTGCAGTCAATGCTCCTGAAGTCAAACTGATTGAGTTTTCATACAATCAGGGGAAACAGGCAGCTGTCAGTGCCGGAATTCGGTATGCTACCGGCGATTATCTCCTTTATATGGACCCGGATCTGCAGGATCCTCCGGATGAAATTCCACTGTTTGTTTCGAAAATTGAACAAGGCTACGACCTTGTGTTCGGGATCAGGAAAGAGAAAATGGATTCCGGAATCAATAAGATTTATTCTAAGATTTTCTGGGGTACTCTGAATCGGTTCACAGGTCTAAAAATACCAAAAGGACTCGCTGTGATGCGGATTTTCAACAGGAAATTCGCAGATAAATTCCTGGAATACAGTGAGCAAAATCGCTTTATCGAAGGTATTTTTATTCACATTGGAATGAAAAGAACGGAAATTGAAGTGAGCCAGCGAAAGCGTTTTGCCGGAAAGAGCAAGTTCAATTTCAGACGAAAAATGGACCTGGCCTTTAATGCAATATTCGACTTTTCAGAGTTGCCTTTGAAGCTGGCAGTCAATCTGGGAATTTCACTGTCTTTTCTGGGACTGCTTGCAATGCTTGTTATTGCCTACATCAAATTCTTCATTTTTGATTTTGCAGCTGGCTGGCCTTCCCTTTTGAGTGCCATTGTGCTAAGTCTTGGACTTCAATTGTTTTTTATTGGAATTGCCGCTATTTACATTGGCAAAATCTATCGGGAGAGTAAAGGAAGACCGCTGTTCTCCATTAAAGAATTCACGAATTTTGAATGAAAAAAGTAGCCATAATTGGTGCCGGAGATTTGGGAAGACTAATCGCCCATCATATTTCACAATGTGGTGATTATTCAGCGGTTGGTTTTTTTGATGATTTTGCAGAAGAAGGATCGTTCATAATGGAATTGCCGGTTCTGGGCCCGCTGTCCAGAATAAATGATCAGTTTGAAACCGGACTATTTGACCAACTCATGATCGGAATCGGATACAATCATATGGCATTCCGGAGGTCAGTTTTCGAAACCTATGCCAGTTCAATTCCATTTGCGACTCTCATTCACAACAGTGCCTATGTTGATCCATCTGTAAAGATCGGGCAGGGGTGTTTTGTACTTCCTGGTTGTACGGTTGACGCTCATGCAGAGTTGGGAGAAAATGTACTTCTGAATACCGCGTCAGTTGTGGCTCACGATTCTACCATCGGTTCACATACGTTTCTGGCTCCTGCAGTTGCGGTTGCCGGAAAAACACAGATTGGTGATTGTTGCATTCTTGGAATAAATTGCACCGTAATCGACAATCTGAGAATTCATCCGAATATCAGGATTGGTGCCGGAGCGGTAGTATTATCAAACCTTGAAATATCAGGTATGTATGCCGGAATTCCGGCGCAACTAAAAAAAGTCTATTCATGATTCCATTCAACAAGCCTTACCTTACCGGAAAAGAAGCCCACTACCTTTACCAGGCTGTCTTATCAGGCAAAATCAGTGGTGACGGTATCTTCACCAAAAAATGCCATGATTTTTTTCAGAATAACAATCTGTTTAAAAAAGTCCTTCTCACTACTTCCTGTACCGATGCACTGGAACTGGCAGCCCTTCTTCTGAACATAACACCTGAGGATGAGGTCATCATACCTTCTTATACATTCGTGTCTACGGCCAATGCCTTTGCATTGAGGGGTGCGAAAATCCGCTTTCTGGATTCCAGACCTGATCATCCGGGAATAGATGAAAGCAAAATTGAGGAAGTGATCAATGAAAAAACAAAGGCCATTATTCCGGTTCATTATGCTGGAGTAGCGACCGATATGGATAAAATAAACGAATTGGCCATCAAGTATAATCTTCATGTTGTGGAAGATGCTGCTCAGGCAATTGATTCATTTTATCTTGGGCAAAACGGAAAAACTCCATTGGGTGCCTGTGGAGATATGGGTTGCTTTTCATTTCATGAAACAAAAAACATCATGGCCGGTGAAGGAGGAATGATCAGTTTGAATGATGAGCAATATTTTTCAAGAGCCGAAATTTTACGGGAAAAAGGAACCAACAGGTCCGCGTTTTTCAGAGGGGAGGTGGATAAATACAATTGGGTCGACATTGGTTCCAGTTTCCTGCCAAGCGATATCATAGCTGCTTTCCTGTATGCACAACTGGAAAACCTTGAAACAATTCAGCAAAAGAGAAAATCGATCTGGAACCAGTATTTTGAAAATCTTGCCGATGTTGAAAAAGCGGGCCACCTGACCCGTCCTTTTGTACCGTCATATGCAACTCAGAACGGCCACATGTTTTACATTGTTTGCCGCAACCTTGATGAGCGCACCAGGCTGGCTGAACACCTGAAAACAAATGGCATTTATGCAGTTTTTCATTATCTCAGTCTGCACAATGCACCTTACTTCAAAGAAAACCATGACGGCCGACCACTCACTGAATCAGACCGTTATACCGATTGTCTGTTGCGCCTTCCCTTGTTTTATGAACTAGAACTTTCGCAGGTGGATATGATTTGTGACACCATCCGTGGGTTTTACAACAAGTAGTATCGTCAGAGCTGGCTGCTGAGTATTCCGATACCTTCTGTAAAAGAATGGGGTTGATATCCCAGAACGGTTTCCGCTTTGGAAATCACAAAGCCGGTACGGGGCGGCCTTTTTGCTGGTTGTGAAAATGTTGCTGCTGAAGCCTTCACAATAAGTGATGAATTCAGGTTGAAAAACCGGGCGGTTTCGATTGCCATCTGGTATGGCGTGAGAAAATCCTTTCCTGAAATGTTAAAAATACCTTCGGCTTTTTTCTCCGCAATCAGCAAACAACCGGCAGCCAGATCTTCTGCCAGAGTTGGTGTCCTGAACTGATCGTCCACAACCTGAATTTGCTTTCCTTGTTCCAGACTTGACCTTACCCATAATATAATATTACTGCGACTCAAACCTGGGGAAATACCGTACACAAGGACCGTCCGGACAATGGCCCAGGAGCAGGTCGCATTTTTCACAAGTACCTCGGCATCGAGTTTACTCTGGCCATACACGCTGATGGGATTGGGTTTGTCATCTTCAGAATACGGACCGTTTTCGCCATCAAAAATAAAATCCGTTGAAAGATGAATCAGATGGGAACCTGTTTGATTGCAAGCGGTCACAACATTTTGGGTCGCCACCACATTGAGTAAATGGCAGGCCTCCGGATTCAGTTCACAATCATCTACATTGGTCATAGCAGCTGAATGGATCACCACATCGGGGTGAAACGCAGAAAAAACCTGCATGACATCGTTCAGGTCTGTAACATCACAATTCTGATATTGTGTATTAACAGGCAACTGAGAAATACGGCAATCTCCTTTCCCGGTTGCAAGAACAGTATGGATCTTCATTCCTGGAGCTGCCACCAGTTTCTGGCCTAGCAATCCGTTTGAACCTGTGATGAGAATTTTCATGCTACATACTTAAATAGAAGATCCTAAATAAACAGACATTTTTGAGGTACATCATTCCGCAAACTCCATGCGCCAATAAAACAAATGCACAAAGCCCTCCTTTCCAGTTTAGCTGCCGGAAGGAGTTCTCCGGTACTATAAATGGAATTGCCAGAAGTACAAACAAATAGTTCACAATGGACGATTGCCAGACAAAATTCGGAGAGATCACTCCATCTACATAATCCACAAATGAGAATGAGATGAAATAACCAAGCAGCACAAAAAAGAAGGCTGCGAATAAAAAAAGGTCCTCAAAAATCCTCTTGTAAAAACAAATCATAATCACCCAACCAATCGTAAAACCTTCTGCCAGAACTCTGAGGTGATTTAATGGGCTTCCAAAAAGAAACAGGAAATGAAATTTTGCCTGAAATGCTACCAACGTGTTGGCTTTGAGGTAAAGTGATTGAGCGATGATGAAAAATACGATCAGTGTAGATAGCTGTACTGTCTTGAGCAACTGAACAGAAAAACCTCTTTTCACCAGGACCGCGAAAGGGAAAACCGGAGCAAAACAAAAAAGGAAGCTGGGTTTAGACAGGCAGGTGAGAACAGCAAACAACATCGCCCATTTAAAATACAGGCTTTCACCTGTTTTAAAGTACCGCATCATATTTAACACCAGAGCCAAAGCAAATGGTATTGAAACATTCAGAGTGCCATTGTGAAAATAGTTGATGCTGAGAGAATTAATCATATAATTCTCAGAAAAGAACGGAATAGGTATTGCAGCCTGAAGAACCAGAACAGCCCCAAACAACAATAGGCTGATTTCCCTATCAAAGTATTCCTCAAGGATTTTTAGGGAAAGCAAAATTTTGAAATACAACGCCGCCGAAAAAATGACAAATCCGGCAAATAACAGATATGAGTACTTGTGCGTGAAAAATGAAATCAATTCCAGCAAACTAAAAAATATGGGATGGACTGGATAGTTGTTTGTCGCAAAGGCCTTTTCGGCAATTCCAATATGCAGAACCAGGTCCGGCCGGTCTACTTTGAAAACCAGAATAATCATTCCATAAAGCAAGACACTCACTGTAAGAGAAATGAAGTGAATCATCCCTGGTGGTACTTTTTGGAATATGAATGATCTCATGGAACGATGGATGACTGAATTGAAAACCTCTTAAACTTTTGATTTTCAACCTGTAAACTTTGAAACAGAAATTCCCCTACTACCTGTGCTCCTTTGGGTGTCAGGTGAATATAATCTTTACCTGCCAATGGGGGACTGGTTTTGGACCATGCAATGATAGAATTTTTCCCTCCCATTACCTGATAAAGATCCCAAAAAGCACTGTTGGTCCGGCGGCAGGCATTCATCTGGGCCTCCATAACCATTGGAATAGTTTCAAATGTATTCCAGACACCGTCCTTTTTCTGCGCCATATCCGAAACACCAACGACCAGAACCTGAACACCGGGCGCCGACCTTTTAATAGTTTGAATGGCCTTGACAATACTGTTCTCGTACCATGTGTATGAGGTGGAGGCATATGGAACTACATTAATCCCAAATTGCAGAATCACAAATCTGACCCCTAGTTTCCGTACCTGATCCTGAAGGAACCTCGGATTTATTTTCAACAAGTCTAATCCGGAGCTGCCCCGCAACGGAATATTGTCGACCGCCACTCCAGACTTGCAATCCAGACAAACCCCGTACAAATCCGTTTCCGGCCCTGTCGTAACCCGAACCGAAAACTTCCTTGACTTTGTCTTCATTGGCCACGTGACCAACCTGAGAGAATCATTCGCCGGAAAACGCCTGGTTTCAATCTCTTTGTCTGGATCACTGATGACCATTTCAATGGAAGATCTAGAATTCCGGCACAATAAGGTTGCTTTCTCAAAATAGTTGTTGCGCTTATATCCCTGTCCATTCAGATCAAACTGGATTTTATCCTTAATGAATGGTTCTGTTTGAGCAGAGTCTTTCATCAGTCTGAAATAGCTGTGAAGGACGGAGTAATTGGAATGAGGCCCGGGTTTGGGCTTTCCATACAAAACGTATTTTACCGGATCAGTAGAATTCTGGATCCGCAAATATGTTCTGGAGGCGATTTCCTCATGAATGGGCAAAAGGCCTGGTCCACATCCACCATATTGTTGCTGAAGCCGTTGCCTGAGATATCCGGTAATCCGATCCCCTTCAATCTGCGAATCCCCAATGTGGAGAATCCTCACTACTTCTGAACGGGATTTTGCAGAATCCAACTGCCTGAATAACGGAAATAAAATTGTGGAATCCCCTGCAGGATATTGAATACCTGAGGCTGAATCAATATGAAAGCTGACATCGGCCAACGGAATCATGGCGGTATCAGAAGTAGAAGAATCTCCCAAATAATCTGCATTGATCACAGAATCTTCTGCCACCAGCAGATTTGTCTTTTCCTCCAGTTTAATAAGCCTGTCCTGAATGAGGCGGTTGGACTGTTGACTGGTGTCGACTGCTGCGAAATCACGGAACCGGTAGAAATGAATTTCTAAACTACCTGCTTTAATGCCATTGGGAAAAAACTCCCCCAAAGCCAATAAGCTTAGTCCGATGAAAAACAGAAAAAGAAGAGAATGAAATGGCCGCATTTAAATAAGCCCGCAAAACTAACAAAGGTTCGAAGTTTTGATTGAGTAAAAAGGAATAGATTTCCCGATCAATACTGCATTTTTGCACCCACGTTATTGCATTATGAAAACCGATTTAGCCAAGCGAGTGGACATCCGAAACAAATCGGCTTCTTTCGAATTTGAAATCCTCGACAAATTAACCGCCGGAATCGTCCTCACCGGTACTGAAATCAAATCTGTCCGCCAGCAAAAAGTGAATGTGCAGGACAGCTTCTGCCAGTTCAAGGGTTCAGAACTGTATCTCGTCAATCTCCACATTGCCATTTACACGGAGGGCACATACAACAATCACATTCCGAAAAGGGAACGGAAACTTCTACTTAAAAAGTCGGAGATCCGGAAATGGCAGGGAAAAATGGAAGAGAAAGGACTCACCATTGTTCTCACCCGGTTGTTTATTGACGAAAATGGACGGTGCAAAGTTGATATTGCCCTCGCCCGTGGAAAGAAAATACACGACAAACGAGACAGCATCAAAGAGCGGGATCTGGCCCGGGAAATGAGACGCAATGACTAAGAAATCAGTTCTGATCCTATTTTTTCTGCTGGCATCCGTTATTGGGCTTTCAGCTCAGTCGCCGGCAGAAATCTGGAAAACAGCATACCAGCAAGCAAAAAGCAACCAGTGGAGTGACGTTGTTTCGACACTTAAACCCCACATTTTTCCCCCACCGGACGATTCACTGGCTCCGGCACTTCTTCAGTTGTATGCGCTGGCGAGCTGGAGAAATTCCGATTATGCTTCGGCTATCGTTACAATCGAGAAAATTGAAACCGACTATCGGACCTGGAAAGAGTTCTCTGAAACCCTCTATCTGAAAGGTGAAATTTTCTGGAAAAAAAACCGGTTTGAAGAGGCATGGAGTTGCTGGATCACTCTTGATAGCCAAAATTATCTGGGCAGAATCCGAAATACAACCAAAACATCCTTTCAGAAAGTACCACCCGATTTATTGTCAGGATGGAAAACGATCTCTCCATTTCGTTCTGTGGCTATATTCTCTCAATGGCTGGCAGGTGAAAGCACGTCAACAATTGTCCGAAACACCAGCCTGCCGAAAATCGGAATTGTTCTGCCCTTCCAGTTGAAAGAAAGTCAGAAATCGAAAACCAGTAACGCCCCAATGGATTTTTACCGGGGCATGCTTCTGGCCAATGAGGTCTGCACAGCCAGCGATTCAGGACTCGAGTTTCATGTGTTCGATTCAAAAGGTTCGGTTCAGGAAATTGAGTCAATGATCTCAAAGAATACGTTTTCAGGACTTGATGCACTGGTTGGTCCGTTAAAATTCAGTCACCTGAAGCCATTGAAAGATGGAGCCAATCAGTTAAAAATTCCGCTGTTCAATCCCCTTTCGAATCAAACCATTTCCGAAACGACGGCATCATATTTTGGTCTGCAACCTGGATTCAGCACGTTGGCCAAAGAGTGTTTTTCATTCATTTCACAACACTCCTCCGGAAGCAGGTATGCCATTATTTATGGTCCGGAAAAAAACGATTCTCTGCTGGCAGACGCCTATCGTGAACACCTCAAAAAAATGGGCCGGCAGTTGAAACTGTTCAAAAAAGTAGGTAAAAATTCAGCTGCCAACCTCACCAAATTTCTGGTAGAAGCGGGACTCGATTCCACCGACCATGTGTTTGTTGCCAATAATGAACCACTGGTTCGCGTTCAATTGTTGTCTTCCTATGGCTGGATGAAATCAAAATATCCGATTCTTGTTTACGGCAAATGGCTGGAAGCATCCAACCCCGATTTTCAGGAGTTCACCCGTAACCCGATTTATTTCGCAGACCCGGATCTTCCGGATCATGCCATTCCGCACTGGAAAGAATGGGAGAGCAGCTACATCGCCAAATGGGGAACACCACCGAACTGGGTGGCCTGGAAAGGATTTGATTTTGCACGGACACTTTCGAGACTCTGGTACAACTCGGATAAAGGTTTCGCCAATTCTCTTACAGGAAATGTAAAACTGAACAGCGATCTTTTTGGTGGTTATCAATTCAATACAATACAAGCCGACAACCAGTTTGTTCCGGTGTACAAAGTGGAAAAGGAAGGATTGAAACGAGTATGGCCACAATAAAAAAAGGGGCTTTTCAGGCCCCTTTTCAACGTTTATTTCAATTACACCGGGATCACTTCATTCCCCACATTCACAAACTGGATTTCCATATCGTCCATGGTGAGCATGATGAGGGCATCCTTTTTAATGTTTCCCGCCAGAATCTCCTTCGAGAGCGGATTCATCACTTTTTGCTGCATCACCCGTTTCAAGGGACGGGCACCAAAGGCAGGATCGTATCCTTTTTCTGACAGAAAGTCGAGAACAGCGGGTTCGGCTTCAATGTGAAAACCGGCATCCAGCAATCGTTTCTGAAGAATGTCGAACTGGATATCCACCACTTTCCGGATTTCACCACGACTCAACGGACGGAACATAATCACCTCGTCGATCCGGTTCAGGAATTCCGGGCGGATGGTTTTCTTCAGCATTTCCATCAGCTGATCCTTTGTGTTGAAAATGAGATCAAACGCATTGTCATCGGTGAGATGGCTGAAATTTTCCTGGATCAATGACGCACCCATGTTGCTGGTCATGATCACGATGGTGTTCCGGAAATTGGCGGTCCGGCCTTTGTTGTCCGTAAGCCTTCCGTCATCCAGAACCTGCAGCAGAATGTTGAACACATCCGGGTGCGCTTTTTCGATTTCATCCAGTAGAACGATTGAATAAGGACGTTTCCTCACCGCTTCCGTTAATTGTCCGCCTTCATCGTAGCCCACGTATCCCGGAGGTGCTCCAACCAGACGACTGACGGAATGTTTCTCCTGGTATTCCGACATATCAATCCGCACGAGGGCGTTTTCGTCATTAAACAAGTAGTCAGCCAGGGTTTTGGCTACCTCCGTTTTTCCAACACCGGTTGGTCCGAGGAAAATGAACGAACCAATCGGCCGTTTCGGATCCTGCAAACCAGCCCGGCTCCGGCGGACGGCATCGGCAATGGCATGGATCGCTTCATGTTGTCCGGAGATTCGTTTGCCCAATTCGTCTTCCAGATTGAGGAGTTTTTCCCGATCCGACTGAAGCATTTTGGAAAGAGGAATCCCTGTCCATTTGGCCACTACTTCGGCAATGTCTTCCGAGGTTACTTCCTCTTTCAGCATCGATCCCTTCTGATTTTCGGCCAGCTGAAGTTTGTATTTTTCCAGATTCTCTTCGGCCTCTTTGATGGTTCCGTACCGCAGCTCGGCTACTTTTCCATACTCTCCGTGGCGTTCGGCCTGGTCGGCTTCCAGTTTCAGTTTATCGATGTTTTCCTTTTCCTTCCGGATTCCCTGGATCACTTCTTTTTCACCTTCCCATTGGGCTTTCAGTGAATTTCGGGTTTCGGAAAGATCGGCGATTTCTTTACTCAGCCTCGATTCTTTCTCGTGGTCGTTTTCTCTCCGGATGGCTTCCCGTTCGATTTCCAGCTGCATAATCTGCCGCTGAACGGTATCCAGTTCTTCGGGAAGAGAATCGATTTCGATCCGCAGTTTACTGGCGGCTTCGTCCATTAAGTCGATGGCTTTATCGGGAAGAAACCGATCGGTGAGGTACCGGCTGGATAATTCCACGCAGGCAATAATGGCATCGTCTTTAATCCGGACACCGTGATGCAATTCGTATTTTTCCTTGATTCCCCTAAGAATGGAAATGGAAGACGGAAGATCGGGTTCTTCCACATACACTTCCTGGAATCGCCGCTCGAGGGCCTTGTCCTTTTCTATGTATTTCTGATACTCGCGAAGAGTGGTGGCTCCGATGGCATGTAGTTCACCCCGGGCCAAAGCTGGCTTCAGGAGATTGGCGGCATCCATAGCCGATTCGCCACCACCACCGGCGCCAATCAGTGTGTGAATTTCATCAATGAACAAAATGATTTCTCCTTCGGCATCGATTACCTCTTTAATGACGGCCTTGAGTCGTTCTTCAAACTCGCCTTTGTATTTGGCTCCGGCCACCAGAAGCCCCATGTCCAATGAAATTACCTGCTTGGTTTTCAGATTTTCGGGCACATCTCCGGAAACAATCCGCTGCGCCAGTCCTTCGACAATGGCAGTTTTTCCAACTCCGGGTTCGCCCAGAAGGATGGGATTGTTCTTTGTCCGGCGGCTTAGAATCTGCAGCAAACGTCGGATTTCTTCATCCCGGCCGATCACAGGATCCAGCTTTCCGTCCTGCGCCAGTCGGTTTAGGTTAATGGAATATTTCTCGAGAGCCTTGAATTTGGATTCGGCATTGGGATCGTCAAATTTCTGTTTGGTCCGGATTTCTTTCATGGCGGCCTTTAATGGCTTTTCCACGATTCCAGCTTCTGATAAAAGGTGGGCTACCGGATCACTTCCTTTGGTTAATCCCAGCAGAAGATGGTCGACGGCCACATATTCATCGCCAAATTCCTGAAGGGAAGAAATGGCTTTCTGTATTGACTCATACGAAGCATTGCTCAGATTCGGACTCCCGGCACCCGTTACTTTGGGCATGCCGTCAAGAAGAGAAGCAAGTTTGGCTTCCAGATTCGGTTTGGAGACCGACAGTTTTTTGAAAATAAAAGGAATGAGTTGATCGTCACCCGTAAGGATGGCCGACAGAATGTGGGCTTTTTCAATGGCCGGGTGATTTCGGTTTACAGCCAGTTGAGCAGCTTCCTGCACAATCTCCTGACTTTTGATGGTGAAGTTATTAAGGTTCATAGTGGATTGGTTTTATACCTCCCGACTCAAAACCTGTACCCGATAATAAGGAAAGACAACTTGTCCGTAAATCCGTGGTTTTAAACCATTTAAACGGACATTTTGGCCAGAAATCAAGTAGTCTGAATTCTGATTCCGGAAAAATTGTCCTGCAACTACAAAACCGAACCTTCGATCCGGCGAATTGAAGAACCGGAAATCGCATAAAAAACATCGGAAGATCGCGGCTTAATGGCGACCGATCCGGTAAAGGCACCAAAAGATGGAAAGCACAGATGGTGTTCACCTTTCCAGAAACAGGGAACTTTTACATGCTGGTGGCCGATGGAAAGTGAAACACCCGGATGAAGGTGGCCGCACAGATTAAATCCTTTGGGTGAAGGAAACGCAGGTTCGTGGCTGCAATAAAACGGACCAAGCACCAGTTCATTGTGAAGATTGATTCCCATTGAATGGAGATGGGCAAATCCCGCTTTATCGTGGTTGCCCAGAACAATATCCACTTCCATTTGCGGAAAGAGTGCCCGCCAGGTCTTAAACCGTTCAAAATCCTGGTTGAAATCGCTGTGAAAAACATCTCCCAGAAAGACCAGCTTATTTGGATTCATTTCCAGCAGAATGCGGTGGATGAGGCTGAATGTCTCGGTCCCGGCATGCGAAGGCAAACCGATACCCGATTTCCGGAAATGGGCGATCTTCCCGAAATGCGAATCTGCAATAAATAGTATATGTTCCTTCTCCCACCAGGCATACTTCCCTGGAAACAAAACGAGACATTCTGAACCAATGAAAATTTCAGCCCGGGCCAGTTGTTTCTTTTCGGGCAACACCATCAGGCATTCAGGTCGAGAATGGAATGAAGTTCTGTGGCATCTTCAGGCTTGATTCGTCCTGCCATCAAAAGACGAAGTTGCCTCCGTTTCAAAGCGCTGTGGAAGAACTTCCATTCATCTTCGGTCTCGGGTTCAATTTCGGGGACATCGATGGGCCTTCCGTTCTGGTCCACCGCCACAAACGTAAAGAACGCTTCATTTGACCTTTCCTTGATCCCTCTCATGTTGTCTTCTGTATCGGCTACTACATGAACTTCCATCGAAGAATTGAACGAGCGGGTCACCTTCGCCGAAATAGTCACCACTGAACCCAGTTTTATGGCCTTCGAAAAATTGAGGTTATCCACCGATGCCGTCACCACGATTCGTTTACTATGTCGCTGTGCTGCTATGGCGGCCACAATATCCATAAAATGCATCATGCGCCCTCCCATGAGGTTGTTCAGTGTGTTGGTGTCATTGGGGAGAACAAATTCAGTGGAACTCACGAACGAGTCCTTCGGATGGCGCTTTTTCATGGCGCAAAGGTAAGGACAGAGGCGTTTGGAAACAGGAAGGGGATAAAATAAAAAATGGCTCAAAGTCAGTAACTATGAGCCATTTCCAATCAATCGTTCAACCAAGAAAAGAAATCGGCGTTGTATGTGACTGGCATATGCAATTCCGATATCTGATTACAAATGTATAGGACGCAATGGCAACACCACTGCCGGAAAAGGTGCTTAGCGCACCGAAGTAGGAATTCGCGGAATTGGTCATTCTTTCCGGATTCAGGTGCAAAAACGGAACAAAATCAGACTTAAAAATTGAGAGGTTACATCCTCCCGAATGCTGAATTCAGGTACCAAAACAAGGCTGGAATGAAGAGAGGGCTATTTTCCTTTCCAAATCTTGTCCGAAAATTAACTGAACCTTACGCCAGGTCCATTTTAGCATTCTGTGAAAAAATAAAGCCGGTTTGCAGGCGTTTCGGTAAGCCTTTCCAGGAATTCAGACAGCCATTCGTTTTCAGTTCGCAATATTTTCGGGCCATGGGCGGTTACTGAAGGCAAACGCATGACACCTTTTTCAGGAACCTGTCTTCAGAGCTACAGACCTTTCCTTTTATCCCGTTTCACCCTTTTAATAAGCCTGCTCGGAGAAAAAAACAAAGCCTTCATGATAAAATGCAGAATGGGTGTGCAAATGAGAGCACATTTTTATTTTACTTTGCAGGCCTTTTCAAAAGAGGCCCTGGTCCCGTAGCTCAGTTGGATAGAGCATCCCGACGTCAAGTCGGGAAGGTCTTTGTCCGAATCCAAACGGGATCACAGGTTAGAAAATATTGGTCCCGTAGCTCAGTTGGATAGAGCAACTGCCTTCTAAGCAGTAGGTCTTTGGTTCGAATCCAAACGGGATCACTTCTAAGAAACGCGTCATACTTAAAGGTATGGGGCATTTTTTTGAATACACTTGCTCAGTTGGATAGAGCATCCCGACTAAAGTCGGGAAGGTCTTTGGTTCGAATCCAAACGGGATCACACAAACAATAAAGCCGCTTCTGATTGGAAGCGGCTTTATTGTTTTCTATGGGCGATGAAAAATTCATCTTCATAGAATTATTATTATATTTTTAAAATAAAAATAATAATAATTCTATGGAAACTCTTTTTGAAAACTTGGCGGAAAGAAAATCAGTTTATCAGGTTATCAATAAATAAAGAACAAATGAATATCCTTTGAATTCGTCCGGTATACCTGAAAGCCAGAGTGTAAGTCTATAATTTTAACAGAGAGAAGACAATTCTGGTCAGGCCAGCATCCCGGCCAGCCTTTCGCCGACTTCCGTTCCCATCGCCACGCCCATTCCGTTCATGCGGACGCCCATCACCAGACCGTTTCCGCAATTTTGAATGACCGGAACTTTCTCGGTTCCAAATGCCATGATGCCGGCCCACCGATGTTCAATGGTGAAGGACTGTCCTGGAGGTAAAATGAGATGCTGAAGGTAATACTCCAGTTTGTCCTGAATCAAAGACTGTAAACCGAGTTCATAGGTTTCCTCCCCTTTAAAATCCAGGTTCCGGCCCCCTCCGAACAAAACGCGTTCGCCAACATTGCGGAAATAATAGTAGCCCTCATCAAAATGAAAAATTCCTTTGAACTTCAGGCCCGGAATCGGTTTTGTAATGAGAACCTGACCCCGTCCTGGTTTGATGTCAAGTTCAGGAAACAACTGAGTGGTGAACGCATTGGTACAAACCGCCACCCGTTCCGCCGAAAAAACAACACCGGAATCGGCAACCGGAATCTGCCAGAAACCATTGATGTACTCGGGCAACTCCGCACGGCAACCCGTCAGAATTTCTACGCCTTTTTGCCGGGCCAGAGACAAAAGACTCCGCATCATTTTTCCAGTATCGATTTGTCCTTCCACTGTATTGGTGATGAAAGCCTGAATCGATTCCGTCTGAAAACCCAGCGCACCGACTCTGTCTGGTTCGGGCACAAAAACGTCTTTCTTAAAAAATGGGAAAAGAAGCTGGTTCAGGTGTGGTAAAACAGACTGATCGAAATATTCATCCTTCAGAAAAATTTCACCCCCTCCGTGTTCCTCATAACCCATTGCCTCATCACCCAAACGTGCCCGGAGTTTCTGCAAACCGGTGACCCGGAGTTCAACCACTTCCATCGCCCTGTCTTCTCCAAGTTGCTGGAGATCGTGCCAGATTTCAGCCGCAGACCCATAACAGGCAAAGCCCGCATTTTTGGTACTGGCACCTGTTGGAAAAACCCCGCGTTCCAGAACGAGAACCGAAGAATGGGGCGATTTTTCTTTAAAGGACAAAGCCGTGGACAACCCCACAATTCCGCCTCCCAGCACCACCAGATCATATGTCAGAAACGATTCTTTTTCCCAGAAACTCAGCATGCCGGCAAATTAGGCAGATTTCAAATTCAGATGAATGAAAAAAGGCATCTGTACAGACAGACGGCGTTTTTCTTAAGTTTGAGCCATGATCCGCACCATCCAAACACTCGCCAAAGAAGTGGCGCCAAAAGTTCAGAACTGGAGGCACCACATCCATGCCAATCCGGAATTGTCGTTCGAAGAATTTGAAACCGCCCGTTTTGTATCGGATAGGCTCACCGAATTTGGCATCGAACACCAGCATGGCGTGGCGGGAACCGGCGT
>Ga0116157_10000838_pt1 | contig 31128 bp, 21 predicted proteins | sample AD_UKC048_MetaG_FD_89882 | JGI IMG/M metagenome (GOLD analysis project Ga0116157, IMG submission 89882) | Active sludge microbial communities of municipal wastewater-treating anaerobic digesters from USA - AD_UKC048_MetaG | ecosystem: Engineered > Bioreactor > Anaerobic > Digestate | place: USA... | reverse complement strand
TGACATTAATGGTGGTGCGATTGCTGCCGATCAGACAGTTTGTAACGGTGCCGATCCCGTTGCTTTTACCAGTGGTTCAATAGCAACAGGGGGTAATGGTGCTTTCACATATTTCTGGCAACAGAATACAGGCTCTGGGTGGACCAATATCACCGGGGCCTCTGGCTTAACTTACGATGTGCCAGTTGGAATTACACAAACAACACAATATCGCAGGGGTGCAACAAACCTTTGCGGAACAGGCTACTCAAATACCATAACCGTTACAGTTTCTAATGCTATAAATGGAGGTCAGATTAGTTCTCCTGCAGCAGTTTGCTTTAATGGAGATCCAGTTGCGTTTACCGATATTACATCACCTTCAGGTGGAAGTGGTGCTTGGGTTTACTCATGGGAGTATAGGGTTGGAGTTGGTGCTTGGAATGTTATAGTAGGCGCAAATGCACTTACTTACGATATTCCTGCTGGTCAAACTGAAACAAGAATTTATCGTCGAGTTGCTACCAACGATTGTGGAACTGGGTACTCCAACGAAGTAACTGTTACTGTTTATGGCAATACTTTTGCAGGAACAATTTCTGGCGACCAGACCTTATGTTACGATGGAGATCCATCGGTAATAAATAGTAGTATCTTACCTACAGGAGGCGATGCTTCATGGGCTTATCTTTGGGAGTATCAGTCAAATTGTGCTGGAGGTTGGATTGGTATTGCAGGAGCAACTTCATCTACTTATGATCCTCCTGCAAATCAAACTGAAACAAGATGTTACCGACGGGTTGAGATAAATACTTGTGGAACCTTATATTCAAACATAGTTACAATAACAGTAACTCCAGAAGTTACAGGAAATACAATTAGTGCCGATCAAATAATATGTTCTGGATCTTCGCCTGCGCAACTTTCAGGGCCAATTCCAACAGGAGGCTCTGGAGTGTATGCCTATCAATGGCAAAGTAGTACAACTGCAGCAACAGGTCCTTTTACCGATATTTCGGGAGCTAACAATCAGAATTATAGTCCTGCAGCGTTAACTCAAACCACCTATTTCAGAAGAGTTGTTACTTCAGGGGTGTGTTCTAGCCAAAGCAATGTAGTAACAGTAACTGTAAATCCTTCTATTGCTAACAACACTATATCTGCTGCGCAAACTATTTGCTATAATACTACGCCAAGTCAGCTAGCGGGTTCAACTCCAACAGGTGGTAGCGGAGCATATACCTACCAGTGGCAAAGTAGTACAGTTGGTGCGGGCGGTCCATTTGGTGATATTTTAGGAGCAACCAATGTTAATTATCAGCCAGGAAATTTGACACAGAACACTTGGTTTAGGCGTATAGTTAATAGTATTCCATGTACCAATGACATAAGTAATGTAATTGCCATTACAGTTAGCCCTGAATTTTTGGTTACTGGTATCACTACTGTTGCTCCAACTTGTAATGGGTATACCAATGGTTCTGCAACAGTAAATATCACTGGAGGAATTGCTCCATATACGTATAGTTGGAGCACTTCGCCTGTTCAAACAGGTCAGACAGCCACAGGTTTATCGGCAGGGGTAAATTATACTGTAACAGTAACCGATGCTTCACTATGTGTGGCCGTTGGTAATGTAACGTTAACCGAGCCAGCTCCAATTAGTTTAGGCTCTATAACTGCTAATCCTGTTACAGGATGTTATGGAGATAATAATGGTTCAATTCAAATTTTAGGAGCAGGAGGTACACCTGAGTATACATATACCTTGTACGATTCTGGGAATAATTTAATTGCCACTCAAAACCCAACATTACCCGCAGGTGCAAACTTTACAGGGTTATTAGGTGGAACATATAGAATCAGTATAGCTGATGCTAACTCGTGCCCATCGTTTGTTCAGTTAAACATTGTTGTTGCACAACCTGCTCAAATTACCATCACCGATGTTCAAACTACTCCAATTTCTTGTGCTGGATCTGCTGATGGTACAATTACTGTTTTGGCATCAGGAGGCACTGGTGCTCTTGAGTATTCTATTGATAATGGGGTAACATTCCAACTAAGCAACGTATTTAATGTAGGGGAGGGGTATTATGATATAGTTGTGCGCGATGCAAGTGGGTGTACAACAACTTGGCCTACTGTTGTTGAGTTAACTGAACCTGCCGAGATTTCATTTGAGTATTCAGTTAAAAACGTTACAACTTGTAACGGCGATAATACTGGTAGAATTAGTATTTACAATGTTAGCGGTGGCTCAGGCACAGGTTACGAGTACTCAATATATCAGCCTGAGACTTGGGGAACCGATCCTGTTTTCGATAATTTGGCAGGTGGCCCAACAAACCTATACTATGTTAAGGTACGCGATTCTCATGGCTGTATTCAAGTTGCAAACAACGGCGATCCGATTACCTTAACACAGCCTGCGGCTATTAATTTTACTGTAAATACGGTTAACGTTACAGACTGTTGGTACAATAATAATGGTAGGATTACTGTTAGTGGTATATCTGGAGGAACCGGATCCAAAACCGTTTCAATAGATGGTGTTACCTATTTCCCCACCACAAAAATATTTAATGTGGGTATTGGTACTTATACTGTTTACGTGAAAGATGAAAGAGATTGTATTGCCACAAAACCAGCAGTAATTACTGGCCCACCAGCCATTGTTGTTGATGCTTTAACAGTTACAGATGCAACCTGCTTTGGTTCACCTGATGGCTCTGTTAACGCATCGGCATCCGGAGGTACTGGGGTTTTAGAGTATTCTCTTGATGGTATTACATATCAAGCGACAGGCTTGTTTAATAGTGTTGTGGGTGGAACTTACACGCTCTATATTCGTGATGCAAATGGTTGTATATTGGAGGAAGTTGTAACGGTAGGCCAACCTGCAGCGCTTTATTTCACAACACAAACAGCTACCGATATAACTTGTTTCGGATTAACTGATGGACAAATAACATTAGTGGCTGCAGGTGGTACAGCTCCATATTCTTACAGTATAACTGGCGGTGCTCCTTATGGTAATGCAACAGGAGTATTTACTGGGTTATCTGCTGGTGGATACACTGCAGCAGTAATGGATGCTAATGGATGTAATATAGTTGGTAATCCTTTAACTATATCAGAACCTCCTATAATTCAAATTACAGGAACAATATCAACGGATATAACCTGTTTTGGCCAGTCCGATGGTACAATTACTATAACTGCTATTGGTGGTATTGAACCTAGGGTTTATAGATTGTTGGATGCGGGCTCAAATGAAGTGGCAAATAATACCGATGGTTTGTTCACTGGAGTTGATGCAGGAACATATACCGTGGAGGTAACCGATGCCAATAGCTGTGGACCTATAACATCTGTTCCTATTACAATAGTTGAGCCATTAGATATTGTCATAAGTACCGTACCTACTCATGTTGCAGGATGTAATGGCGATGATGATGGAGCATTAACTATTAATGTCTCGGGTGGAACTGCACCATACACATACTCTATTGATGGTGGGGTTACTTTCCAACCATCTAACATCTTTACGAACCTAACAGCAGGAACTTATTCCATAGTTGTTATGGATTTGAATGGTTGTTCTAAAATTGCTAGCGAAACTATTAATCAGCCCGATCCTATAACTATCGATGAATTTATTGTCACCCAGGAAACAATATTTGGAGCCAGCGATGGACAAATAGAAATTACTGCTATTGGTGGAACAGGATCATTTACTTACGATTTATATTTAGAGGGTGTGCTGCACGCTACCCAGTCGCTAGCTGCTCCTGCTGGTGCGGTATTTACTAATCTTGGAGCTGGTACTTATTACGTTATTGTTACCGATGGAAATGGCTGTTTCGTTCAAACTGCCGATGTGCTGATTAGTGGTACATCTGTAGTTGTTGCACCAACCATGGTTTCGTGTAATGGTAATAACGATGGTAGAATTCTGCTTACAATAACAGGTGGATTCCCTCCGTTTACTATTGGATGTACTAACTCTGCCTCTCAACCATTTACTTTTACGGATTTAGGCGGTGGACAGTACGAGTTGACAGGCCTTAGCCCCGAAACTTATACCATTACAATTGCCGATACAAAAACCACTTATCCTGACGAGGTTGTTACAATAACAGAGCCTGCTGTGCTTACAGCAAGTTTTGTAAGTTTAACAAATCCGACCTGTAATGGCCTGTCTGATGGTTCTGTTGAGTTTAATATTACAGGAGGGACAACACCGTACTCTGTAATTGTAAGTGATGGTGTAAATCCACCTGTAGAATATACAGCCACGAATGTTTCTGGCGATTTGTATGCTATCTCCAATGTCCCCGCAGGTTTATACACCTTTACTGTTAAAGATGCCAATGACTGTCAAGTCCAAGTAACAGATGTGCCAGAACTTATTGAACCTACAGCAATTACTGTTACTGATTTTGTAAAGGTTGATGTAACTTGTAATGGACAAGCCAATGGCTCAATAACTGTTACAGCAACAGGTGGCACAGGATTGCTTACTTATTCAATAACAGGCCCTGTAAACCTTTCTAATAATGATGGAATATTTGCAGATCTTCCTGCTGGAACTTATAACTTAAGCATTACCGATGTTAACTCTTGTCCTGTAACTATTGCTGTTAACCCAATTAGTATAACTGAACCTTCGGCTATAAACATAACTTGGACAAAAAGTTTACCTCTTGATTGTGCCAATAGTCCAGATGGTTTTATAAATATTGATGTAACTGGCGGACAGCTCGACTATACTTTCCTTTGGTCGAATGGATCAACCACTAAGGATTTGACAGGTGTTGTTAAAGGTGTTTATTCTGTGGTTGTAACCGATGCTTTGAATTGTTCCGTTTCTTCAGGCGATATTGAAATAGATGGAGTTGATATGCTTGAGTTAGATCCTCCATTAATTGACTCAACTGATTGCTATATAATTCATAAAACAGGCACAAAATCGGGTGGAATTCAGATTTTAGATACCTTTACTGGAGGAAATGCTACCACGATAGACGATCTTAGTTTCTCCTGGGTGTATCCAGACGGAGTTACGACAGCAACAGGCCGAACCCTAACTGATTTAGCTTATGGTACATACCGAGTAATGGTTACGGATACCAAAGGGTGTGTTTATACTAATGAATATACAGTCCCTGTGAAGTCTAGGTATGATTATACTGCATTTGCTGGTAATGATACAACTGTTTGTTTTGATAATCCAGTAACCCTTCATGGTAGTGCTATTGGAGGAGCTGCTGATTTAACATATACTTATGGTTGGTGGATTCATCCAGATATCTCTAGCGATCCAATATCTACAGATAAGGATTTTGTTGTTCAAACCACGGGCACAAATATATATAGGCTGAGAGTTGTTGATAGCGATGAAGCATGTGAGAATTATACAGATATCATATTATCCGTTCTGCCTGAGATTGGTCTTCAGGTGCCAATGTATGTTAGTTCTGTTCAGGATACAGTCATATCAGTATTATATGGGCAGGAATTTAACATGGATGTAATTACAACTAGTGTTGAGTATGCAACCAGTTTCCAATGGAAACCTGCCGAAATGTTTTTACCTTCAACCAGTTGGGATTCTAAATTACTATTGAACGATGAGATTATGGCACAGATACCTGCCGATCGATTTGTGAAAATTAAGGATTCTAAGACAGGCAAAACAACAGATTATATTCTTGTAGATGTTCTTGCCAAAACAGAGGTAGGGTGTACTGATTCTATTCGGTTGTATGCAAAAATTGTAGATGAGGTTTCCTTCGGCAATATATTCTCACCCAATGGAGATGGTAAAAATGACGTATGGAGGGTTCCAAAGAACTATTTGTTCCCCGATTTAGAGATTGAGATTTTTAATCGTTGGGGTTCGTTAGTTTGGTCCGCTAAAGGTGAAAAGGCGGCTAAAGGTTGGGATGGACGAACTAATAGTGGAAACGAGTTGCCAATTGGAACATACTACTATGTTATTAAATTTAACGTTAAGGCGCAAGGTTCAAATTGGAAGCCTTTAACTGGCTCGGTTACAATTGTTAAGTAAATAAGTACCAAATAATATTTGGGTTATGATAAGTATAGAAAACAGAAAAGGATTACCGTATTTACTGATAGTGGTTTTTGTGATGTTGACTGCAATTCCTGCAAAATCGCAACAAATACCGCACTACACTCAGTATATGTTTAATACTTTTTTAACAAATCCTGCCGTTGCTGGTACCTATAAATTTTACCAAATGCGACTGAACAATCGTTACCAGTGGGTTGGCTTTAACGATGCCCCATATACGGTTAATATGAGTTTCTTTGGTCCATTCGAGAAACGCGATATGGGTTGGGGTGTTAATATTGGTAATGATGCAACCGGACTAACCAGCCGAACAAATGTTATGGGAACCTATGCCTATAATATGCAACTAGGGGGATCTGGGCTTCGGATTTCAGGGGGCTTATCTTTTGGGCTATTAATGTATAGGCTAGATGGCTCTAAGGCAACAACCGGAGAGGATTCTTATCCCGGATTTGACCCAGCGATACCAACCACTAACACAACAAAAATTACACCCGATGGTGCTGTTGGGTTTTACCTATGGAGTTCTTCGTTTAATGTTGGTTTTTCCATACAACAACTTTTTGCCCAGCGTATGAAGTTTTACTCTAGCCCAATTGAGGATAGTAAACTTAAACAGCACTATATGCTTAGTGGTGGCTACTGGGTTAACTTAAACAGGTATGTTGAACTAGAAACAGCATTGATTCTAAAGTATATGATAAAGAGTCCTATGCAAGCAGAGTGGAACGGAAAGTTAACGTATCGTCAGAAAACCTATCAAATGTGGGGAGGACTCTCTGTTCGATGGAAGGATGCTGTTTCGATACTGGTTGGTGGTACTTACAAAAATAAGTATTCGTTTGGTTATTCATTCGATTGGAGTTTGCTTGGGATTAGCAAGTATAACTCCGGCTCTCACGAAATTATGCTTGGATATAATTTTGATAAGATTAAGTAACTTGTAAAATAATATTTATAACCGGGGAAGTTGCTTTTCCCGGTTATTTTGTTTTATAAATTTCTAGATTTGCAAAGTATTAATATAATTTACCATGGAGTTGAAGTTTAAGTACTGGGTAGGATTTATTACCATATTCTTTATTGGATGTTCTGGAAATCCAATTATTCCCCAAAGGGATATGGTGTTAATTCTTAAACAAATATATATTACTGATGGCGTTGTGTCTATTTCAGAGAGTAATCTTGGCTATAAAGATTCCATTGCATATTACGAGCCAATCCTTAAGAAATACGGGTATACTACTGCTGAATTTGACAGTTCCATTAAATATTACTCACAGAGGACTGAGGAGCTAGATGAGATTTTTGATAAAGTAATACTACAGTTGTCTAAACAACAGGAAGAGATAGCAAAAGATTCTTCAATTATCGGAGCACCGATTGATTCGGTTATTAAATCTGAGAATAACTTATGGCCTCATAAAACAAAGTGGGATATGACAATAGACCACACCAATAATCCTTCATTAAGTTTTAGTATTCCTGTTATAGGAAAAGGAATTTACACTGTTTCATTTGATGCTCAAATTTTTCCTCAGGATAAATCCGAAGAAACAAGAACATATCTTTATTTTTATTACGACGATAAGTCGCAGACTGGAAACAGAAGTAATGTTATATCTGAATACTATGTCAAGGACAGCACATCTAGGAGTTTTAAGTATAAACTTGAATTGACTGATTCTTTGGTAACACATTTAAATGGTGCTTTATATGAGCATGGTGGAGAAAGAAAAAATCTTATACGAAGAGCTATTTTTGATAATATTTCGATTACATACGAAAAGTCTAAACCCGATTCCGTTAAAGTGTTGAATAAGCGAAAGCCAAAATTTCGTAAAATCCAGAAACAAGAAATTCAGACTAACGTTGAGCGCTAGTTATGCGTAGGTTCTCTGCTAATTACGTTTTACCTGTAACATGTCCACCAATTAAAAATGGAATTGTTGAGGTCGATAATAATGGGGAAATTATAAGCATTGTTGACCCTGGCAGAGAGTTCCAAGAAATTCATAGCACGGAGTTTCACAATGGTGTTATTGTTCCTGGTTTTGTGAATGCGCATTGCCATTTAGAATTATCGCATCTTAAGGGTCAAGTTAAGAGTGGCTCGGGTATTGCTGGGTTTATAAAGGCTGTTACCGAGTATAGGATTAATGATAGTGAGGTAATCGAAAAGGCGATTCAACTTGCAATTCGGGAAATTGAACTCACAGGAACCGTTGCTGTTGGCGATATTTGTAATACGCTCGACACTTTTTTCTTAAAATCTAGGTCTAGTATCTTTTTCCATAATTTTATTGAGGTTTTTGGTATTAATCCCTTAGCGGCGGAACGGATTATTGAAAATGCCAATGGGATTATGCGTGGTTTTGAAAAATTACAAAATTCTTCGACCTCTATAACTCCTCACTCTACCTACTCATTGTCTAACACACTCTGGAAAACGGTTCGTGAACATATAAATAAGTCCAACTTACCGGTAAGCATTCACTACGCAGAGAGTTTGCCCGAGTTTGAATATCTTATGAATGGCACAGGTCCTTTGATGGAGCGCTATAGGTTGTTGAACATTCCGTTTGATGTGCCATTTGAACGTACCCCTTTTAAAGTTATTACTGACAATATAAATCACAATAAGGATGTGCTTTTTATACACAATACATTTGCATCCGTTGAGGAGTTAGTTGAACTAAACCGCATTTATAGGAAAGCAACATTTGTAACCTGCCCTGAATCAAACTTGATTATAGAGGGAAAACTTCCCGACTTAGTTTCGATGTATAAGCATGGGCTGAGAATTGCCATTGGAACTGATAGCCTTGCAAGTGCAACTTCCCTTTCCATGTTACACCATATCAAATTATTACTGGATAATTTTACCGATATTCCTTTTTCCGAAATTTTAAAATGGTCAACGCTGAATGGTGCGGAAGCGCTGAATGTTTCCGGTAGGTTTGGAAGTATTGAAATTGGTAAAGCTCCAGGTTTGAACTTGATTACTAATTTCGATTTCGACAAGATGTGCCCTAGAGCGAATAGCGAAGTTAGGCGCTTAATCTAGTTTTGTATAAACCTTCAACCAAAATAAGGTATCTTTGTTGTATATATAATCCACTGTTTTTTATGGCTACTTTTTTATTCGATAGTATTGTTTTTGGGCCAGTTCGTAGCCGTAGGCTAGGAGTTTCGCTTGGCGTGAATTTGCTACCCACCGACAGTAAGGTCTGTTCGTTCGACTGTATATACTGCGAGTGTGGATGGACTCAGTCAATGGCCAGTGGAAATCTTCCTACACGCGACAATGTGAGAAGAGCATTGGATAAAAAACTGGCAGAAATGCAGTTCAAAGGCGACGATTTAGATGTAATTACCTTTGCAGGTAACGGCGAACCTACTCTTCATCCAGAGTTTGCTGGAATTATTGACGATACCATTAGTATTCGAAATAGCTATTTCCCAAATGCTCGAATTGCCGTTCTATCTAATTCAACAATGATTCATCGCTCCGATGTAATTAGCGCACTAAATAAAGTTGACCAGAACATACTTAAGTTGGATTCGGCATTCGACCACACTATTCAACTGCTGAATAAGCCAATGATGAAGTTCGATGTTAAATCGTTGGTGGAGCAATTAACTCAGTTTAAGGGGAATCTTATCATTCAAACCCTATTTGTTAAGGGTACAATCAATAATCAAGTTGTGGACAATACAACTCCCGATGAAATTGGAGCATGGCTAAAGCTGATTGATGAGATTAAACCCCGAGAGGTAATGGTTTACACTATAGCTCGCGATACTCCAGCACAAGATTTAAAGAAGATTCCAATAGTTGAGCTTAGTAGCATAGCGATGCGTGTTGAGCAATTAGGAATACCTGTTCAGGTATCGTCGTAGATGGATGCCACATCAACAAAACGAATTTTAGTGAGTCCCTTAGGTTGGGGGCTGGGTCACGCTAGTAGAGATATTCCAATAGTTGATACGCTAATTAAACAAGGCCACACTGTAATTTTTGCGGCCGATAAACCCCAATGTTTGCTTATAAAGCAGCGATTTCCAAACCTTGAAACAATCCCTTTTCCTTCATTTCAAGTAAAGTTTAACAAATCAAAATTTCAGTTTTTCCCATTATTATGGGTAGCCTTTAGGCTTCCATTCTACAATATCTGGGAGCATTTTAAACTATATGGAATACTAAAAAAGCACTGTATTGATATTGTAATATCCGATAACCGTTATGGTTTGTGGAATAGAAAGGTAAGGTCAATAATTATTACTCATCAACTTAGAGTAATTCCGCCGTTCCCATTTAAATGGGCTATGCCCATAACGGAGTACCTAGTGAAATGGTGGCTAAAGCGTTTTGATGAAGTTTGGATTCCCGATTGCCCAGATGAACGGAGCGTTGCAGGAATTCTATCCAAATCAAACGGATTGACTAATCTTTGTTATATAGGACACTTGTCGAGATTCGACGGCGTTGATGCTGAAAGTGTTTTCAGTGGATTTCAAATGGTTGTAGTTGCTTCGGGGCCTGAGCCGCATCGTTCTTTTTTTGTTGATATCAACAAAAAAATTGCTCAGCGATATTGCCTAAACTGCCTAATAATTGAGGGTCGACCCGAGAATGGAGTTATCCCTAGATGTATTGATGGAGTTTGGATTGTAGGTCACTTGCCCGATATGCAGTTTGCTTTAGCCGTAAAGAATGCTCAACACTTGGTTCTGCGAGGTGGTTACAGCACCATAATGGATATGCTTGCCTTGGGATTATCAGGATTAATTGTTCCAACACCAGGGCAAACTGAGCAAGAGTATTTGGCTGAACACTTATCTGTTAAAGGATTATTTCGCACGGTAAAGCAGTCCGAGTTATTGAATATTGATATTGATATAATGCGAAGTAATCGGGTTAATTGTTGTATTAACACTCAATTACAAGAAAGAATAAAGCAACTATAATTTTTTAGATAAGCTGAACTTTGTAAAGGTTTCCATTACATTCTGAACGTATGTTTTGGAAACTGGCAAAGAAATTAACGACTGAACATCAAGTTCAAGGTTGAGTTCATCTTTATCCTTACGGAGTATTTTTACTTTTTCGAAGTTTACCATATAGGAACGATGGCAACGGATTACCTCTGTACCCTTAAATGCTTCTTCCAAACGTTTTATGGTATTGCGTAAGGTAAAACGTGCAACTTTATCTTTATCAGTATAATAGATGTTTACATAATTATCGGCCGACTCCAAGTAGAGCAAACTTTCCATTTTAAGCGAGAAGCGTAACTCTCCCTTTTCGTCATGGAAAGGAATCATATTTTTAGATGAATCGACACTTACAGGGTTTTCTGTGAGTTTTATAAGTTGATTTTTCTTTTCTTTCCAGGAGAAGTAAAGCCAAATTACCGAATAGGGTAGCAGAAGAACCAGCGCAGTGTTTTTTGCCGATATTTTAAAAAGGTCGAGAATAAAACGGCTGTCGTGAATAATAAATTTTTCGAATACTGTATAGAATAGAGCCATGAAAAAGACCTCGGCAATTGCCCAAACCAAGTAATTCCATATAAGCAATGTTTTCCGCTTGGATACTTGGTACATTATTATGCGGCTTATAACTACAACCAGAACGCCTGTAAGTATAACCAGGCTAGAGTATGCAAAGAATTCCCACTCTGTAATTTCAAACCATGTTTCGGAGCCAAAAGGGGCGTATATATTGATAAAAACCAAAGCAAAGGCTGCGGTTAGTATTATTAACCTAACAATGTTGCCTTTATCGGTAAGGTACTTAGGAAGTGGATTAGAAAAATCAGTCATCACAAAGCTCTTAAACATTCAAAGGTAGTTAAACTCAACAAATAAATCCCATCTTTTTAGTTTGCTCATTATAAAGCAGGAAATATTTCACCCCACAAATTTAAAATTCACCCCGTAATGATGTGTTTTATCCCTTCTGTTTTTCTGATAACCCTCTAATTTGCATTGCTACCGTTTTAGGTTGTTGATTTGCATCAAAAGTAAATCAGCAATTATGGAATTCACCAAAACTTTCAATCAATTAAAGCAGGTATTTTCGCTAAATAGCGAATTCATTCCAATATCCGATTCCAATATTCATATTCGTATAATGAAGTTTACTAGCACTTCGAGTCTGGTTTTGCCTTCCAACGGAATTGATGAGCAAACTTACTTTCATCAAGCAATTGCAATTAACGATGGGGCAATTCCCGAGAATAAAACGTTTAGTTACCCTGTCTTTGTTCCAAACTCTAACAATAAACACGGCAAGGCTATAATTCTTTTACACGGATTAAACGAGAGGAGTTGGCTAAAGTACTTGCCTTGGGCTTACTATTTGGCAGTTAGTACCAATAGACCGGTGATTCTTTTCCCCATATCGTTTCATATGAATCGAAGCCCCGAAAATTGGGCGAATCCTAGGGCAATGATGCCCTTGTTGAGCAAAAGGCAGGTATCAGGAAATCCCGAAATGCTAACATTTGCCAATGTAGCCTTAAGTCAACGCCTGAGCGATGACCCTTTACGTTTCTTTGCATCGGGAAGGCAAAGCGCGGAGGATATTGTTCAACTTTTAGAGATTATTAAGAATGGAGAATATCCATTATTGGAGAAGGATTCTCAGGTTGATTTCTTTTCATACTCCATTGGAGCATTCTTGTCTCAAATTTTATTCTTAGCAAATCCAAGAGGGTTGCTAACCAATTCAAGATTATTTATGTTTTGTGGCGGTGCTCATTTTAGCGAGATGTTCGGAACATCAAGGCTGATAATGGATAGCTATGCTTATGCCAGTTTGCGAAAGTACTATTTGAACGATTTTTTGGAAGAGTTAAAAATCCGAACACCATTCTCGGTGTATATTCAAAAGAGTGAACTTGGCGAGGCTTTTCTGGCAATGCTTTCGCCAGAAACCAACAAGGAATTTCGTGAAAGTAGGTTGCTAAGTTTAAGGAAGCAAATTAGAATAGTTTCGCTCAAAAACGATAAAGTTATTCCTTCTAACTTTATTCAATCTACGTTTGCTAGGGTTAGGAATAAGTTTGAAGGAATTGTGAAAGAACTTGACTTTCCTTTCGATTACTCGCACGAGATTCCATTCCCAATATTGGGTAATAATAATTCTTATATGGTTGATAAAGCCTTTAACGATGTTTTTACTCCAGCAGTGGAATTCCTGAGTTAGTGTTAGCTGAAAAGGTCTAAAACCGTTTCTCCTGCCTTGGGGTTAATGTTGTAGCAGTTGATATCCAAAGCCATTGCTGCATTTATGTGCTCAGCGGTATCGTCAATAAAAAGAGTTTCGTTTGCCAATAAACTATTCTCGTTAAGAACTCGTTTGAATATTTCGGGATTAGGTTTTCGTAATCCAACCTCGTAGGAGTAGTAAACTTTATGGAAGAAATGTTTTAAATCTTTTCCGTTTGTTAGGTTCATTAGTTTTTGGTTGTAAATCTTGCTGTGGATTATGTTTGTGTTGCTAAGTATAAATATTTTGTAGTTGGGCATTAAATTCTTTAGCAAAGTTAACCTTTCGATATTCCATTCTAACAGAAGTGCATTCCACGCAAAATCAATCTCAGAGTTGGAAAGTGGAATGTTGATATGCTGTTTGAGCGTGGCTCTAAATTCATCTTCGGATATTAAGCCGCAATCGAGTTTATTAAAAAGTTCTGTTTGCGATGTTAGAGTAAACAGATTTTCTAGGTTGCTTACTCCTAGCTTCTTGAATTCATTTAATGTTTTTTGATAATCGATATCTAAAATTACACCGCCCAAATCAAAAATAATATTCCTGATATTTAGGTGTTTATATGGTTTAAATGTGAGTTGTGGCATAAATTATTTTGGTTGAGTGTTGAAAAATTGAATGCAAATATGTAATATTGCACTCCAATTTAAAAATCGATTAGCGATTTTTTAGGGCCCATAGCTCAGCAGGTTAGAGCATCTGACTCATAATCAGAGGGTCGCTGGTTCGAGCCCAGCTGGGCCCACAGAAGCCACCGAAAGGTGGCTTTTTTATTTTCATGAGTTTGGAATAATTAATTACCATTCAATCTTTTTTTTAGAAATATGCTTAAAAATATCAATCGAAAACTGCATTTGTCATTTAAAATTTAAATCAAAAAGTATACTTTTGTTTCCAATTCTTTTAATAAAAATCACCTTTTAACATATTGGTACTATGAAGAATATTTTGATTGTTGGAGCTGGCGGACAAATTGGTTCTGAGTTGGTTCCTCATCTTCAAAAAATATACGGAAACGACCATGTAGTTGCAACCGATATTAACTGCAACTCCTGTGTAAAGCTTGCCGAGAATGGTCCTTTTGAGGAACTCGATGCCCTTAATGCTGAGCGCTTTGTTGAAATTGTAAAAAAATATAAGATTGATACAATTTTCAACCTAGTTGCACTACTTTCTGCTACTGGCGAGAAAAACCCTCAATTAGCGTTGAAAATCAATATGGGTGCCTTGATGAACTCTTTGGAGATTTCTCGCGAGTATAACTGTGCAGTGTTCACTCCAAGTTCAATTGGTGCTTTTGGTCCAAGTTCACCGAAGGATAACACTCCTCAAGATACCGTTATGCGCCCTTCAACCATTTATGGTGTTTGCAAGGTGACTGGAGAAATGCTTAGTGACTACTATTTTCAGCGCTTTGGTGTTGATGCTCGTAGCGTACGTTTCCCTGGCATTATATCAAATGTAACGCTACCTGGAGGTGGAACAACCGACTACGCAGTAGAGATTTACTATGGAGCAATTCAGCAAAAGAAATTTACCTGTCCATTGCCACAAGGTACTTTCCTTGATATGATGTACATGCCCGATGCGTTAGATGCTTGTGTTCAACTTATGGAGGCAGACCCATCAAAGTTAAAGCACCGTAACAGCTTTAACGTAACGGCAATGAGCTTTGAGCCTTCGCAAATATTTGAGGCAATAAAGAAACGTATTCCCGAGTTCGCAATGGAGTATAATGTTGACCCAATTAAGAAAGCAATTGCCGACAGTTGGCCAAATTATATGGACGACTCATGCGCACGCGAGGAGTGGGGCTGGAATCCAAAATGGAACTTAGAAACAATGACCGACGATATGCTTAAGGTTATTGGCGAAAAATATGCTAAAGGTTTACTGAAGTAAACATTAATAAGTGACAAAGAAAAAAGAGGCTTACGCCTCTTTTTTCTTTATAGCCGAATTCCCATTACCAGAATATCGTCGAGTTGGTCGAATGGACCAATCCATTGGTCAATGGTATCGTCAAGTATTGTTTTTTGCTCTGGCATTTCCTTCTCGGAAATTTTAAGTAAAAGTTCCTTAAAGTTCTTGGCCATAAATTTACGGTTTGAGTTTCCACCAAACTGGTCTACATAGCCATCAGAGAACATATAGATACAGTCGTTTTTCTGGATTTGTATTTCGCGAAGTGTAAACGAATCCTTTTCGTTGATATGAACCCCAACAGGCATTTTATCACCCTTATACTCTATTAGTTCTTTGTTTCTAATAAGATAAAGTGGATTGTAAGCGCCTGCAAAGAATAGCGTATTGGAGTCATTATCAATTACACTTAACGAAATGTCCATTCCATCCTTCGCTTCGTGTTCCTTTCCCACCTGCGATAGAGCCCTTTTTATATTGCTCCTTAGCTCGTTTAGTAAGATGTGAGGACGAATGTCATCAGTATTTTTAACTATCTCGGTAAGTAATGTTATGCCTAGCAAACTCATAAATGCACCAGGAACCCCATGTCCAGTACAATCGGCAGCAGCTACAATTACTTTGTTCCCTTTTTTCGACATCCAGAAGAAATCGCCGCTAACAATATCGCGGGGCTTTAGTAGGATAAAGTAATCTTTCAGAACAGAGTCGGTTACCTCTTTGCTTGGCATTACTGCGGTTTGTATCCGGCGAGCATACGAAATACTTTTAATGATGTCTTGGTTTTGCGATACAATTTGGTCGCGTTGCGATGTTATCTCGTCGCGTTGTGCCTCAATTTCCTCCTTCTGTTGAAGAATCTCCTGATTCATTATTTTGAGTTCATCGCGCTGTTTTTCAATATCATTCTTCTGCTCTTCAATGGTTTTTGTTCTTTCCTTTACCTTTTGTTCCAGAATTTGCTTTTCCTTGATAAGATTTCGCTCTCGAACCCTGATGAAAACAGCAACAAGTGCAATAAATAGTGCTATGGCAAGAATGTAAAACCAAATTGTTTGGTAGAACGGAGGTTTAATGCTAAAGGGGTACTCTTTAATATCGCTCAAATTGCCCATTGCATCTCGTGCTCGGATTTGAAGAACATGGTTTCCGGGAGGAAAAAATGGGAAATCTTTTTCGGGAACATTACCCCAATCTGTCCATTCGGACATAACCCCTTCGAGTTTATACTGGTACTCTATACCTTTTTCTTTTAGGTAGAATGGTGCTCCCAGTTTAATTTTAAATGCATTGTTGTCCGACTCCAACTTCACATAGTTGGTGTTAAGGCTATTCCCTGACTTATCAAGAACTTGCTTAACGTAAAGGTTAACTGCTTTTAGGGTATCGTTTTGCTTGGTTGCATTAATTCTGTATAGTTGATTAAAGCCATTTACCACCCACACCTCATTGCTATCGGCATAGCTTACATAGTTTACTCTGTCGAGTAGGCCAATATATTTTGCAATTCTTTTATTTTGCTCGGTTTTTGGAAAATCAAGCCATATTTGGCCAGACCTTAACCAGGTTTGCTGAGAGTTGGAGTAAAATGCCTTGTAATTTGCCTGTTGGCTATATTCAGGATGAATCCCAATGCTGTCGGCAAGTTGGTAGTACTTATATATACTGGTAGGGGTTATAACCAAATAGTCTGTATTTACCTTACGGATAATAGGCGATACAACTGTATGCTCTCCTTCCGAAACGGATATCAACTTAGGACTACTTGAGTTAATGTTTGTTGCCTTGTATAGTTTATAGTCTGTTGTAAAAACTATTTCCGACTCTGATATCTCCGATATCGAAGTAATTTTCTCGTTATTAATATTTAAAAGTGCTTTTGATATTAAACTACCACCATCGGACTTTACCTGATAAAGAGTTCCCCACGAGCCAATGTATAAGGTGTTTTTATCAAAGATGCTGGGATTTACGCTAAAAATATACTCGTTAGGTATAATTGGCTTTGGCTCGGATAAGGTTATATTGTACAATCCAGTGCTAGAGGCAACTAAAAGATTATTACTCCATACTTGAACGGAATTTATTTTGCCACTTATTCCCTCTATCTTCTGATAAATAAAATTTGTGGAGATTAATTTTCTCTCTTTTTTCCTAACCACAGTTTTTGAATATTCAACTTGGTCAACCTCTACTGTTTGGGTATTATTTTGCTCAGTAGTAGCTTGCTCTGTTCGCTCCCCACCAAAAATTCTGGAGAATAGGCCTTTTTTTCTCTCTGTAGCGGGCTGTTCTGCACTCTGGGTCTGAACCGTTTGCTTAACTTTTTTTACAATAGGTTTCTTTGTGGTGTACTCAACGGTTTTTGTGGAGTAGTTCTGTGATTCGTTCAGTTTGTACAGTCCGTCGCTGGTGCCAACGTATAAGGTACCATTAAATTTAGCTGTGGATAGAATATTTCCTCGCAATCCTGATATGTGGTGGTACGACGAAATTGGTATGGTTAAATCAACCCTCGATATACCCATTCCATGTATTAACCATAGACCTCCACTTCCGTCTTTACCCATTGCGGTAACTTCGTCGTCGGGTAGTCCACAGGAGTAGTTAATAATTTGGACAGTTTCTCCTGTATTGATATTTACAATTACACATCCGCCAATTAAAGTTGAAAGGGCAATGGTTTTGTCGTCTAGGGCTATTCCGCCAGTTAAGTAGCTTTCATCAATGTAATTTTGGTCTTTGATGAATATTGGCGAAAAGCTATTCCCGTCGAACTTGAATATATTATTTGAGTTTGTTCCAATAATTTGTACATCATTGTGTTTAAAGGAAAATGAAATCTCACTATCACCTACACCTGAAGTGTTAATTTGAGTAGCATCCTGTTTGTGAATTCTAAAAACTGAGGATTTATTCTTAACAATGAAAAATTTTTCGCCAACATTAAACATGTCAGTTACAATCTGCGTGCTATCCGTCTCGGTGTAGTAATTTTCAACTTTAAAAGGCTCAACTCTTCTAATCTTATAAATTCCGTCAACTCCAGCGGCATATAGGTTATTATTGAAGTGATGAAAAAGGTAGAAAAGTTCCTTGCCGTTCTGCTCAATAGGAACGTAAAGATTTATCCCTTTTAAATTCTTCTTAAAATAGCCCAGTTCCTTATCGCCCCCAACGAATAGTTTATCTAGGTAGGTTATTGCCATTGGCTGTCCGCCAATTGGCATACGTTCCCAGTTGTAACCATCGAAGCTGAATGCTCCGTTTTGGTTAAGAATGTACATCATACCATTGTCGCCCTGAATAACCTGATAGTTCTGGGCACTCATACTTACAGGAAGGGTGTAGTTGGTAATAAAGGGAATTCCTTTTTGCGCAAACCCCGATTTTAAAACCACTGAAAGTACTAATATAATCAGGGTTTTTCCGAAAGATAGCTTGTAATTTTTCATATCATCCAAATAAAGGAAAAGGCTATTAAATTACTAATTTTGAATACAATATCAATTTTTAAGGGATTTTTTTACACAAAAACAGCAATAAATAAATAATTTGATGTTTCGATGGTACATAAATGGACGATAATTCTGCCATATTGCTAAAAATATTTACTTTTGTGCTTTGTTATGAGTGCACATACATTTCCATATCACTTTCATCGATGTTGCTAGTAAACTAGCAAGGCTAAGCCTTTAGCCATTTATCACTATTCTATTTATTTTTGTTCAGTTCAAATTTTATTTACCATGGATAAAAAACTATTTATATACAATACTATAACCCGAAAGAAGGAAGAGTTTCAGCCCGTAAATCCGCCACACGTTGGATTATATGTGTGCGGTCCTACTGTTTATGGCGACCCACATTTAGGGCATGCACGCCCCGCAATTACTTTCGATTTGCTTTTCCGATACCTTCAGCATTTGGGCTATAAAGTTCGATATGTGCGTAATATTACCGATGTTGGACATCTTGAGAACGATGCCGATGAGGGCGACGATAAAATTGCGAAAAAAGCCCGTCTTGAGCAACTTGAGCCCATGGAGGTGGTGCAATACTACACCAATCGATATCAGGATGCAATGAAAATGCTTAACGTTAAATCGCCAAGCATTGAGCCACGGGCATCGGGTCACATTATTGAGCAGATAGAGCTCATTAAAAAGATTATCGACAATGGATTTGCCTACGAGAAGAATGGTTCCGTTTACTTCGATGTGGTTAAGTATAATGCAAAGCATAACTACGGTAAACTTTCTGGCAGAGTACTGGACGATTTAATGGCCAACACCCGAACACTCGACGGACAGGATGAGAAGCAGAATCCATTCGATTTTGCGCTTTGGAAAGTGGCTAGTCCCGAGCATATTATGCGTTGGCCATCGCCCTGGAGTGATGGATTTCCAGGCTGGCACCTGGAGTGCTCCGCTATGAGCACAAAATACCTAGGTGAACCATTCGATATTCATGGAGGCGGAATGGATTTACTTTTCCCTCACCACGAGTGCGAGATTGCCCAGAGTGTTGCAGCCAATGGCAAGGAGGCTGTTCGTTACTGGATGCATAATAATATGATAACCATTAACGGACAGAAAATGGGAAAGTCGTTGGGGAACTTTATCACCTTGGAGGAACTATTTACAGGTTCGCATAAGTTGCTACAGCAGGTGTACAGCCCAATGACAATAAGGTTCTTCATACTTCAAGCTCAGTATCGCTCTACCTTGGACTTTTCCAATGAAGCATTGCAGGCAGCCGAGAAGGGGTTGGCTAGGTTAATGGCTGCTAACAGAATTCTCGATAAGGTGAAACCTTCAGATAAATCGTCGATTGATGTTAACGATTTAACCGCTAGGGTTTACGAGGCTATGGGCGATGATTTGAACAGCCCCATTGCAATTGCAGCGCTTTTTGATTGGGTTAGAAACATTAACTCACTTGCAGAAGCGAAGGAGACCATCACACAGGCCGATTTGGATTACTTAAAGCAAAACTTCCGAAGCATTGTTTTTGATATTCTTGGCTTAACCGATGAGCAATCGGCCGGTGGCTCAAAGCAGGCTGAGTTAACATCGAACCTTATTGATATGCTCTTGAATATGCGCTTGGATGCAAAAGCGCGTAAGGATTTTGCCACTTCGGATAAAATTCGCGATGAACTTTCAAAAATGGGAGTTGTGGTACGCGATAGGAAAGACGGATTTGACTGGGAGATAAGTTAAAGAAAAAGCCCTGTAAAGGGCTTTTTTATTACTTTGGAATTCCTTTATTACGCTTTATTTCATCAATAAAATACTGTTTATCAGGCAACGGCGACCTTTCCAGATTGGCAAACCAGAACTTAGCCTTTTCATTATTATTCTGAGTCTGATAGATTACAACTAAATGGTAATAAGCATATCCATAAACATGGGTTGGGTATGCAGGAATAGCTTCAACAACCCTTGCAAAGCACTCAATGGCTTTATCGGTTTTGTTTGATGTGTAGTATTCCATTCCTTGGTTAAAAGTTCTTATGTCAGCGTTGAGTTTATCATCCAGAATTACCCCACGGAAACTAAAACACGATTTATTGCAATCCTCCACAAGGTTAAGGGTTCTTAGGTCGGCGGGTAAATAAGGGAATACCAACGTAAACGAAAGTTTCTCTCCTTTCCTGCTAAAGCTATGGTTATTTGGACATGTTGGAATACCAACCGATTTTTTTAGAGCAAAACGTTGCCGTGTTTGTGGATTTTCAATATAAATATTCTTGTCGGCACAGAACCAACCTCCCTTGTCTAACTTATTCTCCACGGTAAGGTTTACCACAGCAGAGTCGGCATAAAACGAAATTTTATCGATTACAAGTTCTGGGTGTGAAACCTCTGCCACCGAAGGGTTTAAAACCACTCGTTGTGCTTGTGCTACTCCAAGAGTATAAGTTATGCACAGTAGTATTAGTAATTGTTTCGCCATTTTGATCAAAATAAATCGGGATTAGGAACACCCTAACCCCGAACAAGATAATAAATTATTTATTAAAAGTGATAGCCTATTCCAATAGAGAAGTCTATATTGGTACGATTATAGGTTTCCTTGTAACTTACAACTTGAGTGGTTGCCATTGTGTAAGATCCGTTTCTTGCATCTGAAGTGTACATAGTGTAAAGCATTCCGAGGTTAAGGTCTAGTTTCTCTGTAACCTTAAATTCGCCACCAAAACCAACAGTACTAGAGGTTAAACTATGGCTTAGATCGGTCTGATAACCTGTCCCAACACCGGTTTTTGCATAAAGATACCCTGCCGAGATAAGAATCTTATCAGTAATATCGTATTCGCCGCCAACAGATAATTCATACATATTGCCATCAATCTCCTTTTTTACACCAGGGGCTTTTTCAATTGTAGCGTCTTTATCGAAGAAGTAATGAATACCTCCGCTAATACGAAGTTGAGGAAGAACTGCGTATCTGGCACCTACCGAAAGTAGAGCAGGTATGTCGCTTCTGATTTTTGCTCCATCTGTAAATTGTGGAACCACTAGGTCTTTCTTTGTATCATTTTCAAGTTCAAGTTTGGTCCTAAACTCGTACTTCAGCCCAATATTAAGCTTATCATTAAAGTTCAAGTTAACGCCAAGAATTGGGGTGTAACCCGTTCCTGTTTGTGTAACATCAACTTCCTGATCTGATGTCATTGCAGCGTATGTGGCGTTTCCTGCTTGAGTAAAGAATTGTGAAGCTGACATTAGCCCTCCGGATGGATTGATCACTGCGTGTTGAGGGTTAATCATAATATCTTTGATATGTCCTTTGTAGGTGTTTTTTGCAAGGATCATTCTTGCACCAAGCGATGCTGATATAATATCGGTTACCGCATAGCTGGCATTTAGTTGAGCGCCCCAGAAAACGCTTGATCCTTCAAATTGGATATCTGCCGAGTACTCTGTGCAGAATCCTGCGCCGTACATTGCAGAGAGCGTTGCGGGTAATGAGGCGTAGGGGATTTCAAAGCTGGGCAATCCTGTATCATATTTTGCAGATCCACCACCAGCATTTGGCTGGAAACCAAAACCTATGGCAAGTTTTTCTTTCTTATATGCAAAATAAAAATCAGGATAAGCAGGAACCACTACGTCTCCAACGTATTTTTTCTCGTTTAAGTATGGATAAGAGTTTTCAATTGTTTTTTTCTGGAAGACGGATTGGTTGCTTAGGTAAAAATGAAAACCGTCGGCCAATTTTGTTAAACCGGCAGGGTTGTAATATACAGCATCAATGCTTGTTGATGCGTCGCGAGCAAGCATTCTAACATACTGTGCACTCTGGTTTGAGTTGGTAACAATACCTCCAGCAAATGCCATGCAGCTCAACGAAATCATGAGCATAGTAATTGATAGTTTTTGTTTCATAGTTCCAATTTTAGGTTAGTTATAAAAGTTAAAAACAGATTATACGTTTGTACAATAAGGGCTGTGCGGAAAACATTGCGAGGCCCAATAATTAGAAGTAATAATAAAAAATCAAATACGAAGGAAACGCACCAAAAAACCCTCCTGCAAGCCCAGATTTAATGAACTAAACAAGGAGTGCGTGGTGTGTGTGAATTGTATAAAAAACTTAGAAGAATTACTGCTAAATAGCGATATAATAAGTCGGTACTTCCTTTTTATTCGACGCAAAAAGTGCAGCAACGGTTTCGATAAAAACCGCTTTGCAAGGGTAACATATGCAATTATTGCCAAAAATATTTTTGCCCTGCGCATCGAATTCAGGGGTTTAAAATGTTATGCTAATTTAGCAAATTAATGAAATTATGCAAATATGTAAAAAAACTATTAATCGAACGTTTTAAGAACGATTTTTTTAAAGTGATTACAATTTTTTTATCCCGAATAATCTTTTTAACTTGTTTGATGTCTAATTTATTAGTTTTTCATGTTATCACAATTATTTTAAAATCAAAAATATACGTTATGGTAAAGTTTAACACCCTAATTGCGGCTTTTTTGTTATTGGTAAACATATCAATATCGGCACAGGAGCAAGGTTTTCAGTTTAAAATTGTAAAGGAGATTAATACCTCGCCAGTAAAAAATCAGCAAAGGACAGGAACTTGCTGGAGTTTTGCCACAACATCGTTCGTTGAAACGGAGCTTATGCGAATGGGTAAGCCTGTTTTTGATATCTCCGAGATGTTTTTTGTAAGGCATGCCTATGCGAGTAAGGGAAGGGATTATGTTCGCTATCAGGGTGGTAATAATTTTGGTCAGGGTGGACAAGCTCACGACGTAATGGATGTAATTAAAACCTACGGCATGGTTACTGAGCAGGAATACTCTGGGTTGAACTATGGAACAGATTTCCATGCCCATTCGGAGCTGGCTGCGGTACTTAATGCTTATTTAGATGCTGTTGTAAAGAACCCAAACAAGGCATTAACAACAGCGTGGTATCCTGCTTACAATTCAATACTCGACACCTATTTAGGCGCTGCCCCCGACGCAAAAAAATCGACACTTGCCAACGTTGGGTTTAATCCTGACGATTATGTGGAGATTACCTCATATAGTCATCACCCATTTTATTCTCAGTTTGTACTTGAGATACCCGATAATTGGGCGCATAGCCTTTACTACAATGTTCCGCTCGACGATTTAATTAAAACCATTAAGAATGCATTAATGAATGGCTACTCTGTATGCTGGGACGGCGACGTAAGCGAAAAAAGTTTTGCTTGGAGCAAAGGTGTTGCCGTACTTCCTGTGGAAAAGGTTGAGGAAATTGCCGGTAGCGATAAGGACCGCTGGGTAGGAATGACCGACAAAGAACGTAAGGCAAAATTAACCAGCTTTGAGGCACCTGTTCCAGAAATTATGGTTGACCAAAGTAAGCGTCAGTTTACTTTTGATAACTATACATCGTCAGATGACCACCTAATGCACCTAACAGGCTTGGCAACCGACCAAAACGGGGTAACCTATTTCTACACAAAAAACAGCTGGGGCACCGAGGGTGTTTACAATGGTTATCTTTATATGTCGGAACCTTTTGTTCGTATGAAAACCATTGCTATTTTGGTTCATAAAAAGGCTTTACCCGAAGAGGTTGCAAAGAAATTAGGAATCAAATAATCATCTAATTGCCCTTTCAGGGTTTAGTGTAAAAGAAAATAGGGTGTTTCAACAACTGAAACACCCTATTTCTTATTTGCAAATGCGTTTATTTTTTGGAGTTTTTGTCGATTTCAACAATTAAATCCCAGTTATCGTAAACGGTATGTAAATCCTCCTCGGTAAGTTTTGCTAAGGAAATAGACTGTGATGCAGCAGTAATCAGTACTTTGTCCATTTCGAACATTCCTGCGTTCTTTTTTTCGGCCTCGGAGGCATTTTTTAGCTCCTCTAATCCTTTTAGACTAGCAACAGCAGCATATCCCGATGCTGCAGCTAATAGGTCCGAAGAGTACTCCATTGTCCCCTTATAGCCATTCGAGGTTAAAACCTTATTGATTTCATCGGACTGACTCTCGTCGTAATCCTTTAGTTCTGTTAAAACATCTGCTAAACGTTGCAATTTCTCTTGTGAAAGAACTGGATTACCTTTGGAAAGGTATTGTTTTACTTCTTTAAGTGCATCGCTCGGGAATTTTTCGGGTTTAGCATATTTTTCATCGCCAGATTCATTAGCGTTGTCCCCAGATTCAGCATAGGCAGCATTCATTTCATTGGTGGCTGCTTCCATTTGTTCTTGAAAATTGCTTAGCTCCTTTTGGTATTTATTGCTACCAAAATTAAATGCTCTGCTGTAGAATTGTCCACGATATAAATTGCGAGCTAGGAATATCAGCATAATACCAGCCAAAACAAGCATGATAATTTTAGCTGTTTGGTCTTTACCTTTTAGTGCAGTGGTTACAGCAATATAAAGTAAGTATAGCGCATAAAGATTCACAAGAAAACTTACAATTGTTCCTAGGTAAAAGTTAAACATAAACACCGATGCTAAAGCGCCAATAGGAAACATCACCATTAACGATGCGGCTACCCTCAGGTTGGCTTCAAAGTCATTATTGCCGCTGCAAATAGAGGATATTATTAGAATGATTAACGCAGCAATGAACACGCCAATAATACCTCCAATTATGGTGAAAAAGAATGCACCTACACCTGCGGCACTACCTAGCATTCCGCCGGCAACTCCACCAACAATAAGAAAACTCCATATTAAGTAAAGCACGCCAGCCACAACGCTATATATAAGCGCTTTAATTAGTGGTTCGCCCATTCCGCCATCAAGCTTCATTGTGGCAAAATAGGATTTAGGGTTCAGTAACGTTTCTTTTGAGTCGCTAATAAACTGATTGAAATCGAATTTTTGTTCACTCATACTATTTAGTTTTAGGTTGATATTTTTTTATGTTTTGATACAGAAACTCAAATATCCGAAAAAAGTAATTAAATATCAACTTAAATTGGTGTTTTAATAATCCGTTTAGTTAGGGTTATTTAGGTTAAACTTAATTGAGTATCTTTGCAGAAAAGATTAAAAACTATGGAAGGAACAAGACTGCAGAAGGTAGCGCGCTTAATACAAAAAGACCTTGGGGAGATTTTTCAGCGTGAGGGGGCAGCGTTATTCCCAGGTAAAATGATAACTATTACGCAAGTGCGTGTTAGCCCCGATTTAGGTTTGGCAAAGGTTTACATCAGCATATTTCCAACTCAGGGTACAGAAGCCACGCTTGAGTTAATTAGGCTTCAGGTTAAAACGCTTAGGCTGGAGCTGGGGAAACGTGTAAGGCATCAACTTCGGGTAATCCCAGAACTTGCTTTTTTTGTTGACGATTCGTTGGATTATATCGAGAATATTGACCGCCTCTTAAATAAGTAGTCCAATGATTAAGTTTCTTGTCTCCTTTACTACAAGGTTTATTCCGCGTCACTACCTTCAAATATTTGCGGCTCTTGCACTAAAAACATTGGGTGTTTTTTACCTTGGCAATAAATTTGAAGACCCCATTTCTGGGAAAAAGTACCGAAAGTTGCTCCCTTACGGAAGAACCAAGGTTCGCGAAAATGCTCTAGCTCCGCATTCAATGTCGCTTGAGCGGCATAGGTTAATTTGGCTCTATTTGCGCGACAAAACCAGTTTCTTTACTGAGCCCCAAAAGGTGCTTCATATTGCCCCAGAATATTGCTTTTTGAAGATTTTTAAAAAGCAACGGAATTTGGACTACGTAACCGCCGACTTAATTTCGCCTTGGGCCGATGTTAAGATGGATGTTCAGGCAATTCCGTTTCCCGATTCTCAGTTCGATGTGGTTATTTGCAATCATGTTCTGGAGCATGTAGATTCCGATTTTAAAGCAATGCAGGAGATTTTTCGGGTTTTGAAGCCTGGTGGTTTTGCAATTCTTCAGGTTCCCATGGATTTATCGATGGATAAAACGCTGGAGAACCCAGCGTATAATACACCTGAGTTGCGTGAGAAACATTACCAGCAACGCGACCATTTGCGTTTGTACGGGAAGGATTATGGTGCTCGTCTACGGAGTGCAGGTTTTGTGGTAGATGAAAATGATTACGTGAAAACCCTACCTGTTAATTTGGTTGAGCGTTATGCTTTGCCAAAGGATGAAATCCTTTATGTTTGCTCAAAAAGTTAGCGAATAACCATATGCGATTGCCATTCTACATAGCTCGTAGGTACTTGTTTGCGAAAAAATCGCATAACATCATCAATATTATATCGTTAATATCGTTGGTGGGAGTGGCAACTGGGGTTATGGCGTTGGTTATTGTTCTTTCGGTGTTCAACGGGTTCGATTCGTTAATTGCACGGCTATACTCCAGTATCGATTCTGATGTTAGGATATTACCCGTCACAGGAAAAACCTTTAGCGTTGCAACTGCCGAATTTGATAAAATTAGAGAGTTAAAAGGGGTTGCTATTTTCTCTGAAATTTTGGAGGAAAATGCCCTTTTCAAGTATCGAAGCAAGCAGCATATTGGTGTTATAAAGGGCGTTAGTAAAAACTATGTCGATTTAACAGGCTTGGACTCAATGCTTATTGATGGAGGATTTACGCTGTGGAACGGGAGTCAGCCAATGGCCATTATGGGGCAAGGAGTTGCCTATTACCTAAATGCAAGTTTGGCGCATTTCGACCCACTGGTTGTGTATGTGCCTAAGCGAGGGAAGGCTACTTTATCGTTGGAATCGGCATTTGGCCGAAAAAATATTATGCCATCGGGTGTTTTTGCTGTTGAGCAGGAGTTTGATACACAGTATATTATTACGCCTGTGGAGTTTGTCCGCAATTTGTTGGCTTACGATTCTACAACCGTAACCTCCGTTGAGTTAAAGGTGGCGAAAGGCTTCAATCCTGAGCGATTAAAAGGCGAGGTTGAGAAAATTCTCGGGAGTGACTTCAAGGTGCAAAATAGGTTTCAGCAAAACGAGTCGCTTTACCGAACCATGAAATCGGAAAAATTTGCCATTGGAATGATTCTCACGCTTATACTTATAATTGCCTCGTTCAATATTGTGGGCTCTTTATCAATGCTAATTATTGAAAAACGTAAGGATGTGGAAACTCTCCGGAGTTTAGGAGCCGACAATGATTTAATTCGTAAAATCTTCTTAACCGAAGGCTTACTTATATCAATTGGTGGAACAATTATAGGAACAGCGCTGGGGCTTATTGTTTGCTGGGCGCAAATAACTTTCAAACTAATTAAACTGGAAGGGCGTGGCAGTTTTATTGTTGATGCCTACCCTGTAGATGTTCAGTTTGGCGATATTGCTTTGATATTGCTGGTTGTTCTAACAATAGGCTTTGTTGCTGCTAGGTTCCCAGTGCAAATGATTACCAAGCGAATCTTGAATACTCCCGATAAGAACCAACTCTAGGATTTACGGTTATGTAAACCGCACTCCTTGGTTTCGGGATTCTCCCACCACCAACGGCCTGCTCTAACATCCTCGCCAGGGAATATTGCACGAGTGCATGGCTGACAACCAATACTTGGAAATCCTTTGTCGTGAAGCGCATTGTATGGTACGTTGTATTCCTTTATGTAATCCCAAACCTGTTGCTCGGTCCAATCAATAAGTGGATTTAACTTTATAAGGCCATTGGCCTCGTCCCATTCCACCATTTCGTTCTGGGTTCGGGTGGTAGATTGCTCGCGTCGTAGCCCGCAAATCCAAACATCTAGGCCGCTAAATGCACGTTTTAAGGGTTCAATTTTGCGAACGTGGCAGCACTGCTTACGATTTTCCACCGATTGGAAGAAAAGGTTGATACCCTTTTCGTTTACCATTGTCTCTACCTTGCTGGGGTCGGGGAAGTATACATCGATTTTAACTTTATACCGTAACGATGTTTTCTCAATCAGTTCGTAGGTTTCGTAAAAAAGTCGGCCAGTATCTAGCGTAAATATCTTTGCAGCTGGGTTAATTTTTACAACCATATCTGTTAACACTTGGTCTTCGGCTCCCATGCTGGAGGCGAGGGCTATTTTGCCACTGTATTCGCTCAAAAACCAAGTTAAGGCCTCAGTAGGAGTACTTTGGGCAAACTTCTTGTTTAGATTGGCAAGTAACTCTTTATTCATTGCTATGGTTTTTTCTAAAAAAGTAAACTGAATAAGTAATTTGTTTGTTCATCAAAATAAATTGAAATTTTACGGAAAAACGCGTGCATTTTTTGCAAAATGGTGTTAACTTGTACTTTAATTTATTCTTTGAATGCAAAAGTAATTTTCTTTAACTTTGTTCTAAAGTTTATTGATATAAAACATTAATCACAAACACGAAAAGTATGAAAAGATTATGTACACTAATATTGGCAGTTTCTCTAGCAGTTTTTACCCAGGCGCAGGATTATAGCATTGGGATGCAGGTTGTTGCATCGGCTGGAGGATACTACAACAGTACAGAGGCTGGTGTATCAATAAGTTGGACTTTAGGTGAGGTGGCTTACACTACCCTTACTGCAGGAGGATACATGCTTACTCAAGGATTCCAGCAAGGGAACTTGTTTACTACAGATGTAGAGAAACCCGAACTCTCTGGGTCTGATATGAAAATCTACCCAAACCCTGCATCGGTTGAATTTTTTATCAAAATAAACTCTCCAACAGCAAAAGGCAAGTCCACTGCTGAGGTTTATGACATTACAGGTCGAAAAGTAATTACTAAGGAGTTGAACCTCGAGGAAAATGAACCCTACAGAATCCCAATAGCTGAGCTTAAGGCGGGTATTTATATGATTAGGATTACTGTAGAATCCTCTAAGGCTGTTAAAGTATTCAAACTAATTAAGGAGTAGCAATTCTATTCTTAGTCATATTAAGTGTGCCTTAAAATTTTGGGCACACTTTTTTTATTTAGAAAAATTACTCCTGTTAACTAAAATAATGGTCGGGGTGGATTATGTCTTAGTGTTTATGGTATAAGTAATTCAAGATAAGACTATTGACAATTAGATGAATATTTACTAAATTGATTGTTTTTAAAAAAGTTAATGAATCCTTTAATATCATAGACATGAAAAGAATACTGACTGTGATGCTATGCCTATTGCTATCCTTAGCGGTATACTCACAAACTCCAACAGGATTTAGCTATCAGGCAGTTCTCCGTAATAGCAACGGAGAGGTGTTGGCGGGTCAAACTGGTCAACTACGGATAATCCTTTCTAGTAGTGACGGTTCGGTAACGCACTACCAGGAAGTTCACAGTATCAGCACGGGTACGCAGGGCATCGTTAACGTTGTGATTGGCGATGGCCTTGAAAAGATGGGTGCGTTGACCGATGTTCCTTGGGGGCAGGATCAGATCCACCTTAAGTTGGCCGTAAAAATGGGCTCAGCCACCACGTTCACGGAGATGGGCAGCCAACCGTTGCAGGCAGTGCCTTACGCCCTGCATGCTAGCAATAAGGAGGTGGTTAGCAACCCCGCGGCTGGCGACGATGAGCCTATATTCGTGGTTCGTAACCGGCTAGGACAAATAGTGTTTGCTGTATATCAGGAGGGAGTTCGGGTATACGTGGACGATGGTACCACCCCTACAAAAGGGACAAAAGGGGGCTTCGCTGTGGGTGGCCTAAGCGGGATAAAGGAGTCGGTGGAGTATCTTCGGATAACTGCCGATAGTGCAAGGGTTTATGTTAGTGACCTAGTAAAGGGAGCCAAAGGTGGCTTTGCCGTTGGTGGTTTGAGTGGTACAAAGGTATCGGGACAGTATTTGAACTTAACACCCGATAATTACTTTATTGGACAAAGTAGCGGTCAAAACATTAGTTCAGGAAAGTATAATTCGGTTTTTGGTTACTTTTCCGGAAGCGATTTGAATGTTGGAGGCAGAAACACATTTCTAGGTAATAGGGCTGGAGAAAAAACAAGTTCGGGAAACTCAAATGTGTATCTTGGAAATATGTCTGGCAATGCAAGTGTTAATGGGTCACAAAATATCTTTATAGGCGATTCTGCGGGGCTTTTATGTCAAAGTTCTGGCAGTATTATAATTGGTAATTCAGCAGGCAAAAAAGCATCCTCGTTATACAAGGCTGTATTTATTGGGAACGAATCTGGAGCAAACGATATAAGTGGAAATCCAAATACTTTTATAGGGAATCAATCTGGTTATAACAATACAAATGGTTATCAGAATCTTTTTTTAGGAAACCTCTCAGGATTCAGTAATACAGGCGGATATAGCAATTTATTATCTTAAAAATTGGTTAAAACCCTGCAATTTCATTGCAGGTACTTTAGTTTCTATAAATTTCATAGATTTACAGAATGGAATCATACAGGACAGGGTCGCATTCCGTAAGTCGAAT
>Ga0116157_10000837_pt1 | contig 31168 bp, 31 predicted proteins | sample AD_UKC048_MetaG_FD_89882 | JGI IMG/M metagenome (GOLD analysis project Ga0116157, IMG submission 89882) | Active sludge microbial communities of municipal wastewater-treating anaerobic digesters from USA - AD_UKC048_MetaG | ecosystem: Engineered > Bioreactor > Anaerobic > Digestate | place: USA... | reverse complement strand
GGTTTCCAGGCGATACCGGGCTGACAGCTTGGGGTTGGTGAACGAGGGGTAATAGGCCTCGAGGCCCGTGACAAACTCGGTCTGGCCGGCGTTGTCCTCGTGGAGCCGCACGCCGATCTCGGCCGTCGAGTTCAGCTTCGAGCGCACCGCTTCGAGATTCTCCCGGAGGGCATCGCTCAGCGGATACAACTGGGTCAGCCGGTCGAAGATCGCCTTCGTCTGGCCGAACTTGCCCTGGCGCAGGAACACCATGGCCAGGCCCTTGTTGGCGAGCATGTTCTCCGGCTGGATCTGAAGGGCCTGTTCGAAATACAACTGGGCTTCCTCGAGGCGGCTCTGTTCGAGCCGCAGGTTGCCCATCTCGACGAGGGCGTCGAACTTGTGCACCGGCTGGGTGAGCCGCTCGAGCTGGATGTCGCGTTCGATGTTCTGGAGCTGCCGCAGCTCGTTGCTGAGCGTGTCCCCGTTCGCCTCTTCCGGAACGATCAGATCGAACGGCTGCGCCGCGACGGGGGAGGCGAGGAAGCCGCCCAGCCAGAGAACCAGCAGGGCGACGGCGCGCAGAACGGCACCGGATCGGGGAAACAGCTTGTTTCCGCGCCGGCCGTGGATTGGCAGGGTGATGACAGGACGAGACATCACCCCCTGTATCGGCAGGTTGTGAGGAAATGCTCAGGGATACGGAAATTCCGGGGAAAGAAAAACGCCTCCCGGCGAACCGGAAGGCGTTCTGGAGAACGGTCGGATCAGTTGCCGGCGGCAGGAGCCTCGGGGGCCGGAGTGGCGGCTGGGGCGGCCGGGGCTTCCGGGGCCTTCTCGTCGGCGGCCGGGGCGGCCTTCATGCGGTCCTCGATCTTCTTGCGGACTTCGTCGAGCTTGGCCTTCGGGACGCTGAGGGTGATCTTGGCGGCGGTCTCGGCCTGCTCGACCTTGATCATGTTCAGGATCTCGGCGGCTTCGGGGGTCTGGCCGGCGAGCATCTTGACCATAGCGAGGAAGCCATTCAGGGAGGTCATGACGGCATCCATGTTTTCCTTCTTGTCGACTTCGCCGGTGAAGTTGAAGGTCAGGTCGGCGTCATAGTTGAAGGAGAAGAACAGGGAGTTGACGGCGGCGAGGGGGGCGGCCTGCGGGTTGGCCTTCGCCTGGTCCTTGAGGGCCTGCGGGATCATGCCGACGCCCCAGAGGGTGGCGGCGGTGTCGACCTTCTTGAGAAGGCTGCCGATGGCGGCATTGGCGGAGACGTTCTTGCCCTTCTGGCCCTTCACGTCGACGACCGACTTGATCGCCGGGGCGGTGCCGAGGACGATCGTGGTGTTGTCGAGGAACACGGCCATGCCGTCGGCTTCCTTCTTGGCCTTGACGGCGTCGAGGCCTTCATACTTCTCGATGGTGACGTCTTCGGCGGCCTTCTTGTCGGCCTTGATGGCTTCGAGGATTTTGGCGACTTCGAAGCTGCCGTCGATCAGGACGCCGGCGTCCTGCTTTTCGGCCTTCGGATCGGCCTTGGCGGCGGAGAAGACCACGATGTTCTTCAGGTGCTTGAAGGGATCGATGCCGGTCTTGGCGACGAACTCGTCAAAGGCCTTCTTCTGGTCGGCGGGCTGCTTGGACATGCCCTCGTCGATCTGCTTCTTGATCGCTTCGGTGGTGAACATCTTGCCCAGGTTCACGTTCAGCAGGAACGCGGTGTTCTCGGGAACAAGCTGCATCAGATCGCCAGCCATGGCGCTCATCGCGGTCGCGGCAAGCAGAAGGACGGTCACAAAGAAACGTTTGGTCAACATCGGTCGATCCCTTTCTCCTCTTGATTTCATCATGCGATCGTCGCCCTACGCGAACGCTCGGATGGCGGAATGATAGCCGCCGCCCGAAGGAAAGTCAAGTGCCGACGGTACCTTCGGGGAAGCGGCTTGCGCGGTTCAGCGCGCCATGGTAGCATGCTCCGGCTTCGCGCCCTGTGTTCCGCCCCGGAAGCGGCAGATCGCCGGAATCCCTTTTTGAATGCTGAAGAACGGATGACCATCATGTCAGACACGACGAGTCTCACCACCAACCTTCGCAGGCTGATCGACGAGATGCGCGCGACCGGCTTCTCGGAACTCGACCTGCAGGCACCCCGGCTGAAGGTCCGGATGATCCTGGGCCCGGCTGTCCAGCCGGCGGTCCCGGTCAGGGAGGCCGCGGCGGGCACGGAAGCCGGAGTGGCTGATGAAGCCGCGGCGATGCCCGTTTCCCGGCAGATCAAGGCGGAGCGGGTCGGGGTGTTTTCGTTCGGGCGGCAGCGGGTCGAAACCGGCGCCGCCGTCATCAAGGGCCAGACGCTCGGCCTCATCAAGGGCATCAGCATCCAGGACCAGGTCGTCGCGCCCGTCGCGGGCCGTCTGACGGCCGTTCTGGTCGAGGAAGGCCAGATCATCGACTTCGGTCGCCCCCTGTTCGAACTGCTTCCCGAGGCCTGATAGCGGGCCGCTCCACCCATCTTTTCCCGAGGAGCCTGCCAGATATGTTCGGTAAAATTCTCATCGCGAACCGCGGCGAGATCGCTGTTCGCGTCATCCGCACCTGCCGCCGTCTCGGCATCAAGACCGTCGCCGTATTCTCCGAGGTCGATCGCAACGCCCTCCATGTGCAGCTTGCCGACGAGGCCTACTGCATCGGGCCTGCCCGTCCCGACCTGTCGTATCTGAACATTCCGAACATTCTCTCTGTTGCTCATGCGACCCAATGCGAGGCGATCCATCCGGGATACGGATTCCTTTCCGAAAATCCCACGTTTGCCGAGATCGCGCAGAAGTGCGGCTTCGTCTTCATCGGTCGGCCACCGGGCGATGGAGCGGATGGGTCAGAAGTCCGTTGCGCGCGATCTGATGATCCGTTCCGGCGTGCCGGTCATGCCGGGCTCCACTGGCAGCGTCGAAGACCCTGAGGAAGGGCTCAGAATCGCCCACAAGGTCGGTTTCCCCGTGCTGGTCAAGGCATCGGCGGGCGGCGGCGGCCGCGGTATGCGTCTCGTCGAGACCGAGGACCGGTTCCGGACATTGTTCAGCACCGCCCAGGGCGAAGCCCAGTCGGCGTTCGGCGACGGCCGGGTCTACGTCGAGAAGTATCTGCGCAACCCACGCCATATCGAGGTGCAGATCATGGGCGATCATCACGGCAATGTCGTCGCCCTCGGGGAGCGCGAATGCTCGATCCAGCGCCGGCATCAGAAGCTGATCGAGGAGGCCCCGTCTCCGGCCGTGGATGCCGATCTGCGGCGCCGGTTGTGCGAGACCGCCGTCAAGGCCGCGAAAGCCATCGACTACGTCAATGCCGGCACGATCGAGTTCCTGCTGGATGCCGAAGGGAACTTCTTCTTCATGGAGATGAACACCCGGCTTCAGGTCGAGCACCCGGTCACCGAGCTTGTGACGGGGTATGACCTCGTCGAAGTGCAGCTCCGGGTCGCCTCGGGCGAGCCGCTGCCATTCCGGCAGGAAGACATCAAGCCGAACGGCTGGGCCATCGAGTGCCGCATCAACGCCGAGGATCCGGCCGGCAACTTCGCCCCCTGCCCGGGGACGATCGACCTGTACATCCCGGCGGGCGGTCCGTGGGTGCGGGTCGATTCGGCCGCCTACACCGGGTACGCCGTCAGTCCGAGCTACGATTCGATGGTCGCGAAGCTGATCGCCTGGGGCCCTGACCGGCTGACCGCGATCGACCGGATGCGCGCCGCGCTGCACGAGTTCCGGGTGGACGGCATCAAGACCACGATTCCGTTCCACCAGTGGGCGCTGTCGCACGAGGAGTTCCGCGAGGGGCGTCTCACGACCGGGTTTGTCGACAAGCACCAGGTTTCGATGATGGCGTATCTCCAGCCCCCGACCGACGAGGCCGGCGGTACCCAGAAGGAAAAGGCGGCTGCCGCGCATGGCAAAACTCCGGAGCGCAACGGCACGACCGGCGCCTGACGTTCGCCAGTCCAGCTTCGACGAGCTCGCCGCCGATGGGGCGGGGGAGCCCGGCGAAGAGGCTGTCGGACGGCCCGATGTCCTGTCCGTCGGCCAGCTCACGCGGCATATCAAGCGCGTGCTCGAGGAAGATACCCTCCTCGAAGGCGTCTGGGTGCAGGGCGAAGTTTCGAACCTGGTGAAGGCCGCTTCCGGCCACTGGTATTTTTCCCTGAAGGATGCCGAGGCCGTGATCCGGGCCGCTCTCTGGGCCGGAAACCGCCGCCGCATCCGGCACGAGTTCAAGAATGGCGATCTGATCGCGGCCTGCGGTTCGATCTCGGTGTACCCTCCGCGCGGCGAGTATCAGCTCAGCATCACGGACGTGCGGCCGGCCGGGCTCGGCGCGCTGTACGAGGCTTTCGAGAAACTCAAGGCGAAGCTCCAGGCCGAGGGGTTGTTCGACCCCGACCGGAAGAGGCCGCTGCCGTTCCTGCCGCGGGGCGTCGGGATCGTTACCTCACCGAAGGGTGCTGTCGTACAGGATATATATCGAGTGATACGCAGACGGTTTCCGAATATGCCACTGTATCTCGTTCCCGTGAAGGTGCAGGGGGAAGGAGCGGCCGCCGAGGTCGTCGCCGGCATCCGGCGTCTGGATGCGGATCCGCGGGTCGACGTCATCATCGTGGCCCGGGGCGGCGGCAGTCTCGAAGACCTGTGGACCTTCAACGAGGAGTCCGTCGCGCGTGCGATCGCTGAGGCCGAAACCCCGGTGATCTCGGCCGTCGGCCACGAAACCGATTTCACGATCGCCGATTTCGTCGCGGACCAGCGGGCGGCGACGCCCTCCGTCGCGGGCGAGCTTGCCGTGCCCGTGAAGGAGGAGCTGATCCGCAGCATCCGGGAGCGGCGCGACCGGCTCGGGCGGGCCCTGAAGAATCTGCTGGCGATGCTGGGTGAACGGCTGGCACGGGCGCGGGCCTGCCGGTTCCTGAGAAAGCCGTCGCTGCTCGTCGCCGAACGGCGGCTGCACCTTTCGAATGCCGTTCGGGAGCTCGAAGCCGCATGCACGGCATTCCGGAGCCGCTGTCGCCACGCGTGGGAGCTGCTCGCGGCACGGCTGAAGGCGCTGGATCCGACCGCCGTACTCGGGCGTGGATACCTGCTCGCGACGGACGAGACCGGGGCTGTCGTGACGTCGGCGGCACGGCTGACGCAGGGCCAGAAGCTCCAGTTGAAGTTCTCCGACGGGCGCGTGCGCGTGGCCGTCGAACAGATCGACCGGGAGAGCCCGGGAGGCACGAAACGATGAAGAAACCCTATGATGCGAAGCAGCTCGGGGAGCTTGCTGCCCTGACGCCCGAGGCGGTCGCCGCCCTCTCCTACGAGGATGCGATGGAACGCCTGGAGCAGACCGTCGAGGCGCTTGAGCAGGAGGGCACGCCCCTCGAGCTCGGCCTGCGGCTGTACGAGGTCGGCACGCTGCTCGGCCGGCGATGCGGACAGGCGCTCGATGCCGCGGAAGCGCGGATGGTGCAGCTGCTCGGCAACGCCCAGGAGGCGGTCGAGTCGCCGTATGATCCCGACAAGGATGGCCGGCTGACGTGAACGCCGCCTCCGAATCAGAACGCAAGGATCTCGAGCGGCGCCTGCACGGCTGCCGCCTCCGGGTCGACGAAGCCCTGGAACGCTGGCTGCCGGCGGCCGGGGACGAGCCCGCGAAGCTTCACGAAGCAATGCGGTACAGCGTCTGCGCAGGCGGAAAACGCATCCGGCCTGCGCTCTGCCTGATCACGGCAGAAGGCTTCGGGGCTGCCGGGGATGGAATTCTGCGGGCTGCCTGCGCTCTCGAGCTGCTGCACACCTACTCGCTCATTCACGATGATCTCCCCGCGATGGATGACGACGATCTCCGCCGCGGCCGGCCGACGAACCACAAGGTGTTCGGCGAGGGCATGGCGATCCTGGCCGGCGACGCGCTCCAGACGCTGGCATTCGAGTGGATGTCCGGCATCGGCCGCGACGGCTTGCCGGCCGATCGGGTTCTGGCAGCCGTCTTACGATTCGCCGAGGCGGCGGGCCACGCCGGCATGGTGGGCGGCCAGGTGCTCGACATCGAAGGCGAGCAGCGCAAGATCTCGCTCGACGAGCTGCGTCGCATCCATCGGCTGAAAACCGGTGCCCTCCTGGAAGTCTCGATCGGCATCGGCGGTATCCTGGGCGGTGCCAGGCCCGATGAGCTGGCCCTGCTCTCGGAATACGGCCACCAGATCGGCCTGCTGTTCCAGATCGTCGACGACATTCTCGATGTGGAGGGCGCCGCCGCGGATCTGGGAAAGACGCCCGGCAGCGACCTTCGTCTCGGCAAATCCACGTATCCCTCCCTCCTGGGCCTGGACGGCGCGAAACGGGAAGCCGCGCGGGCGCGCGACAACGCCGTCGCCGCATGCAGCAAGCTTCCGCGGCCGATTCCGGAGCTGCCGGCCCTGGCTGACTGGCTTCTGGCGCGTAACCGCTGAACCGAAAGGCAGATCATGAACCCCGTTCTCTACCCCGTGGTCGTTGCAGGCGGCTCGGGAACCCGCATGAAAAGCGAAACTCCGAAGCAGTTTCTCCGGCTCGGCTCAAAGCCGGTTCTTCAGTGGAGTCTGGAGTGCTTCGACGTCGTTCCCGAGACGGCCGAACTCACGATCGTCCTCCCGGAAGCCTGGATCGAAGAGGGGCGCCGTCTTCTCGCCGGCTGGTCTCCAAAACATCCCGTGAAATATATTATCGGTGGCGCGAGGCGGCAGGATTCGGTCGAGGCAGGCGTTTCGAGCATTTCTGACGATGACGGCTGGGTCGCCGTTCACGACGGGGCCCGGCCCGCGATCACCCCGGATCTGGTCCGCGAATGTTTTCACCTCGCGCTCGAAAAGGGCAACGCCTCGTGCGCCCTGCCGGCCTCTGACACGCTGGTCGAGTGCAGCAACGGCGTCGTGACGGGAACCATCGACCGGGGCCGCGTCTACGCGATGCAGACCCCGCAGATCTTCCCCGTGAAGCTTCTTTGCCAGGCTCTGAAGCTTGCGCGCACCCAGGGCATCGAGGGCACCGACGAGGCCGGCCTCGTCCGGCGGCTGGGCGTTCCCGTCTACCTGGCCCCGGGCTCGCCGCTCAACCTCAAGGTCACCCGGCCCGACGATTTGCGCCTCCTCGCCTCCGTCCTGGGCTGACCCTCCATTGACGGGCGGGGCGGGCTGCTGCTAGACTGGGCGGGTGACGAGGAGTTCCCAACCATGAAACGAACCCTGATCGTTCAGGCGCCCGCGAAGATCAACGTCGGGCTGTGGGTGAAGGGCAAGCGTGCCGACGGCTACCACGAGCTGGCCAGCCTGATGCAGACGATCGCGCTCTCGGATACGATCGCCATCCGCGAGACCAGGGAAGACGGGCTGCGCACCGAGTGCAACCATCCCGACGTGCCGACCGGCCCCGCGAATCTCGTTCACAAGGCCGCGACTCTGCTTCTCCAGCGGCTCGGCATCGCGCCCCGCCTGCTGATCCAGATCGAAAAACGCATTCCCGTTGCCGCGGGGCTCGCCGGCGGAAGCACCGATGCGGCGGCCGTCATGCTGGCCCTGACGCGGTTTTACGACTCGGCTCTGCCGCTCGTCGAGCTGATGGAGATGAGCCAGTCGATCGGCTCCGACGTGCCGTTCGTGATGCACGGCGGTCTGGCCCTCGCGACCGGCCGCGGCGAGAACCTGTCGTTTTACGAGGCGCCCAAGCCTCCCTACGTCGTCGTGATCGCCATTCCGAAGAACGTGCAGGTTTCGACGAAGTGGGCGTACGAGAACTACCAGCCGGGCGACAACACCCGGAAGGAAGAGCTGTTCAAAACCCTGTTGCCCGCCTACCGCGAGCGGAACATTCCGCTTCTGCGCAAGAACCTGTTCAACGATCTCGAATCCGTCACGCTGCATCGCCATCCCGAGGTTGCGCGGATCAAGGAAACCCTTGCCGCATCCGGCACCGGGGCGGTTCTCATGTCGGGAAGCGGCCCGTCGGTGTTCGGGCTGTTCGACGACCGGCGCGACGCGTTTGCCGCGGTATCCGCGCTCGATCCCGAGACGGTCGACGTGTTCGTCGAACACACCCAGCGGCTGCAGCCGCGCTGAGCCGGAGGCACCATCATGGCACGGAACCTCGCGATTCTCGGCTCGACCGGTTCGATCGGCAGGAACACGCTCGACGTTGTTCGGGCGCATCCGGACCGGCTTTCGGTCAAATCTCTCGCAGCCGGCAAACAATGGAAACGGCTTGCGGAGCAGGTGCGCGAGTTCCGGCCCAGGCTCGTGGCCGTCTACGAGCCCGAGGCCGCCGCACGGCTTCGGGACGAGATCCGCGGCATCGACGTCGCCGTCCGGGAAGGAATGCCGGGGCTGCTGGAAGCGGCTTCCCTGGCCGATGCGGATACGCTCGTCTCGGCCCTCGTCGGCTCGATCGGCCTGCGGCCGGTGATGGTCGCGATCGCCTCGGGAAAGACGATCTGCCTGGCGAACAAGGAAACCCTCGTCGTGGCGGGCGCTCTGGTGACGGCCGCGGCGCAGGAGAAAGGCGTGCCGATCATTCCCGTCGATTCGGAGCACTCGGCGATCTTTCAGTGCCTCGCCGACGGCAACCGCGATGCGAGCCAGATCCGGCGGCTGGTGCTGACCGCCTCGGGCGGCCCGTTCCGGCGGCTCGAAACCGAGCGACTTGCCGGCGTCACCCCGGGAGAGGCGCTTCGGCACCCGAACTGGGATATGGGCGGCAAGATCACGATCGACTCGGCAACGCTGATGAACAAAGGCCTCGAGGTGATCGAAGCCCGCTGGCTGTTCGGCATCGAGTTCGACCGGATCGAGGTGGTCGTCCACCCGCAGTCGATCATCCATTCGCTGGTCGAGTTCATCGACGGCTCGTTCCTGGGCCAGCTCGGCGCGCCCGACATGCGGCTGCCGATCCAGTATGCGCTCAGCTACCCCGACCGGTGGCAGGCGAGCGGGGACCGTCTCGACCTGCTGAAGCTCGGCTCGCTCACCTTCGAACCGCCCCGCCTGGCGGACTTCCCCTGTCTTGCCTATGCCTACGAGGCCGGCCGGCGCGGCGGCACGCTGCCCTGCGCGATGAATGCCGCGAACGAGGTTGCCGTCGCCGCCTTTCTGCAGGGCGATATCGGGTTCACCGACATCCCGGCCGTGATCCGGGCGGTCATGGACATGATGCCGTTCGAAGCCGCCCCGGACCTCGACGCCCTGCTCGCGCACGACGAACAGGCGCGGGGAATGGCTGCCGTCCGGATCGCCGAGCGGGCTGCCGCGCGGCAGAAAGGCGCCGAGGCCGCATGAGCACCGCAACGACGCCGCTCAGGATCGGTTTCGGCCACGACATCCACGCCCTCGTTCCCGACCGGGAACTCTGGCTGGGCGGGGTGCGCCTTCCCTTCGAGCTCGGCCTGAAAGGGCATTCGGATGCCGACGCGCTGCTGCACGCGGTGATGGATGCCCTGCTGGGCGCCGCCGCGCTTGGGGACATCGGCATGCTGTTTCCCGACACCGATCCGGCCTATCGCGGCATCTCCTCGATGTCGCTGCTCGGCCGGGTGATGGAGCGGATCTCCGCGGCCGGCTTCCGTGTCGTGAACATCGACACCATGATCCATTGCGAACGGCCGAAGATCGCCCCGCACCGCGACGCGATCCGCGATGCGCTCGCGGCCGGGCTCAAGATCGATCGGGCGCGGGTTTCCGTCAAGGCGGGAACCAACGAAGGCTTCGACGCCGTCGGCGAGCGCCGGGCCATCGCATGCAGGGCGGTTGTACTCCTCGAATCAACGGAGGAAGGGTGATTATGGCGGCAGAAAAGCAGGCTTCGCAGGTATTCCTCGGGATCGGGTATCTCTTCGTTGCGGCGATCATCCTGATCAATTACATCGGTCAGCGCAGTGACCCGCGCACCGCCGCCACCGGTTCGGGCACGGGCATCACCCAGCCGGCCGGGGCCGAGTCGGAGATGCTGCGCAAGCAGCTCGAGGAGGAGCGCAGCATCAATCGCGAGATGCGCAAGATGCTCGACGAGCTGCAGGCCTATGTCGGCAACGCCGCGCCGGGATCACAACGCTATGACGACGGCGGCCAGCCGCGACTCACCCCGATGGAGATCGAGCGGCTGGTGAAAGAGGGGTTCCCGATGGTTCCCGAAATCGCCCCGTTGTCCCGGAGTCGGACGAGCCCCTTCATCGTCGGGAAGAATCCCTTCGTTCCCTTCTACGGGATCGGGAAATCCTCCCAAACCATTTCCCGGGGCAGCTCGAAAGTCAGCATGATGCTGCGTGCGGATCCGGTTCTGCCCGTGGTCATGCAGGGTGCCTGGGCCCCGGTGAACGTGTTCGGCTCTCACTGACCGGGGAGAGCGGCCGGGGCGGACGGGCTGGCGGTTTTCCCGGCCCAGAGGCTTGATCTCAAGGTTGTGAAGTCTGACAGAAGATCGGCGTAAGCCCGGATCGGACGCGGGGTGTTCATTCCGGCCGAAGATCCGCAGATCTGGTGAAACTCCGCGATGCGCTTTTCGACGGCCCCATGGGCGGCGGCGAGATGCTGCGGCAGGGACGGCAGAAGGCGGCGGATCGTCGATGAGAAGCCGGCAAGGCGTTCCAACAGGGCTGTGCAGGAGGCGTTTTCCGGCAGGGAGGGGTTGAGGCCGAGGAGTTCCCATTCGGCTTCGAGAGCCGGGTCATACGCCTCGTTTCCGGTCGCGCGGGTTCCCATCAGGGTCATCTGCGTCGCGATCCCCTCGATCATGTCATGGGATGCCTGCGGTCGGCCGGAAACGAAATGCCTGCGCAGGTTGCCCAGCAGCTCGGATATCTGATCGATGCGGCTGATCCACCGGGGATCTTTGTCCCAGCGGGGGGGCGGGCTGGGGCGGTACCGGACGGTGAACTCCAGCCAGCCGGCCATGGCCGTCTCCATGAGCTTCCGGGCCGACTCCTCGTCATAGGCGGTGAGAGCCGAGGCCATCTTCTGAAGATCGCGGACCAGGACCAGAAGGGCGCCGGTGAACTCGTCTGCTGGATTCTGGCCCGTGATCAGCGTCAGGATCGTGTCATCGCAGGGAAGCGAAGGGCCCGGGAGCACGAGGTGGAGCGCCAGGACGGCTGCCGCGACGAAGCGGAGCCGGAACGGGGCTCGGGGTGGGAGACCCGTTTCGCGAGTCGGGAACGGTTTCATCGGGGTGTGGCTGTTTCCGTCGCCGGGGGGGGCATGTCGATGCTGGACTCGAAATTGGGCATCCGGACGCTTTCCGGGCGGATATCGAAGGCAGCGGTGGCGACGTCCTTGTAGATTTCCCCGTAGTCGAGGATCCAGGGGCGGCTGTCGTGTTTTTCGAAGTAACTCAGAAGACTGATCGTCGGCCGGAACATCACGTCGAACACGATGGTCGGGCTGACGGAGAACCGGTTCAGATAGACCATGCGGCCCGAGCGGTCGTGGACGCGAAACGTCGCGGTGACTTTCTCGCGCAGGACCGTCCGGATGATTGCTATATCAAAAAAGATAAAATCGAGCAGGCTGATGCGGTCGCCGGTGCAGGAAGCGACGTGGACCGTCAGAACGAGGGGTGTCGATGCCGACGATGCGCGAGCGGCCGGATCGTCATCGGATATCATGCCGGCCGGGAGAGAAAAAACGGAAGAGGCGGGCCATGTCTGCTCGAGCGCGTTCAAGACGCGGGCGATCTGCCCTTCGGTGGCCGGGGCGTCGGACGCGCCCCAGGTGACCCCGGCGAGGGTGATGCCGGTGGGTCGGACCGAATCCGAGGCGAGCCGGTCGGCGAGATCCTTCCTGAACTGCAGGCATGCCTCGCCGAGGCCGTGGCCGCCCTGGTCCTGCAGGTCTTCCGTGGCGCTGGCGAAGGGAATCCATTCGTGGAGGAAGTTCAGACAGGCCCAGGCCGGCGTGCCGGCGGTCATCAGCGTGATCGTCAGGATCAGGAGGGCGGTGAGGCGGGAAGTGGCGGGCCGGATGTTCACGGGTGCGTCCCCCTTTTTTCTTCATTCTACCCTGCTTTTGTGGCCGCAACCAAGGGGATGGGATGTAAAAAAACGGGGTAAAAATTTTTTGCTCCTGACGAACTTCTTCACCTCCTGTAGAATGGAACGGATGGGCGCCCGGATGCCAGGCAAGGGAGTTTCCACGCCTCTGCGTGCAGGGAGCCCCTCTCGTCTGAAAATTGCATGAGATACAACGAAGATGTGTGGAGGATGACGATGAGACGTTGGTCGTATGCCCTGTTGCTGCTGATTCTGGCGCTGGGGGTTCCGGCGCAGGGGCAGCAGGTGAAGTTCATCGACACCCGGCTGTTGTTGCTGGCCCATCCCCTGTTCCGACAGTTTTCGGCCGATACCGGTCGCTTTGCCGGCACCCCATCCGAACCCGTGTCCGACGGCGAAGAAGGGATCAGGCGGGTGCAGGCGGAACTCGAGGCGAAGCGGCAGGAGCAAGCGGCGTTGCCGGCGGCGTGGGCGAAACGGTTTTCCGCGAAGCTGTCCAGGGAAGAGCGGACGGCGGCGGAGGAGGCGTTTCTTGCCGAGCAGCGCAAACTGCAGGACCGGATCAAGGTTCTCGAAGAGCGGCTTGTCCAGCTTCGGGGTGTGCATGGCCGGCCTGGCCTGACGAGCAACGTGTCGATGGTCGGGCAGGCGAAAACGATCGCGAACGATCTGCGGGCGGTGATCAGCCGGCTGCGATCGGGTTCTGGTGGGGCGGTCATCGACATCTCCCCGCTGCTGCCGGATCGCCCGGCCGCCCCGGACACGCGGATCGTCTACACGAATCTGAACTTCCAGCTCTGGCGCGGACCCTTCCAGGCTGACGACAAAACGGTCGCCTGGCTGGAGCACGCGAAGCGGTTTCTCGGCACCTGGCATCAACCGCTGCTTCCCGTCGTGTATGGGGGCGCCGATGCCCGTCTCGAGGCCGTCAAGCATCTCGAACAGATCACCGGAGGAAAGTGAATCATGACGGCTAGTAGTATCGTGAAGTATATATATCGTATTGTGTTTCTGTTCGTGGCTGTTCTCGTTTCCGCATCGGGTGCGGGCGCGGCCGAGGGCGGGTGGGCGAGCGTCGATGTCCGGCTTTTGCTGGCGCTCCATCCGTCGATGGCCTCGTTCGATTATTCGCACGACCGGTTTTTCCGGGGCAATGCCCCGTCCGGTGATGCCGCGGCTCTGGGGCAGGCGCTCCAGGCGGCCTGGGAGAAAGCCCAGCCGAAGCTGCGCGAGCTGGGGGTGAGGCGTGAGAAGCTGAACCAGAGCAAGTTCGAAATCCTGCAGCGCCGTGAGGAGACGATGAGGAACCTGCTCGAGAAAGAGGCGACCCAGCCCGGCCAGGTTCGCGACCGCGAAAAGCAGATCGGGGAATACGAGGATCGGTATACCCGGGCGATGGCCGAGTGCGATGCGCAGCTTGCCCGCCTGGAAAAGGAGTTCGAGCAGGCCCAGGAAGAAGCCTATACGCCGGTCTATCTGACGAAGGACGAGACGGCCCGGCAGATCGCCTCGATCAAGCAGGAGATCGAGGCGCTCATTGCCCAGACGGCCCAGGAGAACAGGATCGGGGTTGTACTGGACACGTCGTTCGGCCGCGGTTCCCTGGAAAAAAACCAGGAAACCGTGACGGTTCCGCAGTATCCCGAGCCGTCAGATACGCTCGCGTCGAGGCTGTTTCACACCTTCTCGAACTGGGCGCCGCCTCCGGTGCCGGAAACGACGGTTCCCGGCCCGAACGGTCAGCCGATTCCGGCCCGGGAGCACGTGGCCTTCGCGGCGAGCCAGAACATGATCCAGACGCTCGAGCGGTATCTGGAGTTCCGGCCGTATCTGACAAAAACGGCTGCGAACTTCAGTTCCGGCAACATTTTCCTCGGCGGCGGAACGGATCTGACCGCGACCGTCGCGCGGAAAATCTTCTCGCGGTACCGCGTTCCGCCGGAAATCCAGAACAGTTTCCAGGTGTTGATCCAGAAGTATGCTCAGTTCGACAAAACGTCGGGAATGTAAGTGATGCTCCGGGTGCGAAGGGAGGATCCTATGGACAGATCATGGCTGCGGGTGTTGACGATCCTGGTGCTGCTTGCCCTCGTTGCCGTTCCGGCCGAGGCTCTGCATCCGTATTACGAGCAGAACGGCGACTGTTATGTCCTGATCTGCGACGGCCCGTATCGCGGGGTGTATGCCCTCAACAACCTGTCCGGAGGCTCTGTCCAGAAACTCTGGAACCTCAAGGATACCGCGAGCCGGGACCTGGATGCCTACGGGATCGCCGCCGCCCAGAGCTGGGACGGTCGCGCCTCCCAGAAGCGGCTGTATGTCTTTGCGGGTATCGATACCGGCTGGGCTCCCTGGTCGGGCATGATTTCCCGGAAAGTCATTGTCTGGCCGGATCCGTCGGGCCGGTATACGACGCCCGTCGACCGGATCATCCATCGGTATCACTCTCCCGGACGGCCGGGAGACAGCCCGACGGGCCGCGGCAACCACTGCGCCAGTGACTACTGCCGCTCCCTGCCGAACATCTTCGGCGGAACCTGTTACCCGTGCAGTATCATTCCGGCACCGACTCCCGGGAAGCCCGGCTACTACGATGTTCCCGCGGGCAGGTGGTTCCATTGTCTCGACCATCCGGTCTGGAGTCCCTACACGTATGGCTGGGGCTCGGGCGGTGGCGGCGGCTGGGTCCATTATGTCTGCCGGGAGAACGTGCTCGCGAAGTTCCGTGACATCAAGCTCCACATGCTGAATCGCAACACCGGCGGGATCGACCCGAGTCCGTATCCCACCAATGTGGCGAACGTGAAGACCGGCGAGAAATCCACGATCGACCAGCGCGGCGAGTGCGTGGACGGGTGTATTCGCGCTGTCGACGGATTGACCGGCCCGTCCGGCGAGATTCCCTATCTCGACTGTGCCTATTCCAGCATCGGGAAAACCTATCTCTACCGGCGTGAGCCTCTGAAGACCGAATACTCGTTGCTCGGCATGGACGGTAACACGACGATCGTTGGCGATCCCAGCAACCTGACGACGACCTCGATCGGGGTGAGCTCGAAGAACATGTCGGGAGATTTTGTCTACGCCGTCGGAACCAGCGTCATCAACTCATGGCTTCGCGCAGCCGGCGCGCCCTACTCGATCGCGACCCTCACGGATTTCGCCGTCTCCGACCAGTGGTGGCAGACGGGCGGTATCGCCTACGTCTACGACAAGACGCAGCGCACGGTATACAAGTTCGTTCGAAACGATCTCCTCGGCACGACGCCGATTCCCGAGCAGATCAACGTGGGCCTTGACGGGATCCTGCCGGACTCGATCGGCGCCGACGGATTCGGCCACCTGTATCTGATGAAGACGCGCAAGGATCCTACGAACATCAGCGCCTGGACGCCCCTGGACGCGTATCGATACGAGCTGTATTTCACCGATTTTGCCGGCAACCGGTACGGACGGGCCTATTTCCGGCAGGGGGTGTACAAGACCGTTTCAAAACGCAACTACTACACCCGGGTGACGGCGCCCATCGCAGGCGACATCGTGCTCGGCTACAACCAGTTTTTCCGAGACTTCGTCGTACGGCCCGGGATGAATTTCGACAACCGGGGAAACTGGATCTGGTCCAGTGGGTATACCCAGAGCGGCCCGACGGTCCAAACGGATTATCGGGTTGAGATCGCGGTCATCAACAGCGCGACCCCGCCCCAGGTCGAAGGCGACCGGAACGGCGTCTGCGACGTTCGCGGCCCGCTTCTGTTCAGCGCTGGGTCCGGCGATTTCACGGCCGCTGCCCCGGAAGCCGACGGCCGGTACCGCGACGACAACGTCTACTTCTTCGAGGTCGAGAATTTCCCCCGGTTCGACACCAACGACGTCAACACCTGGTCGGGCGATGATGTCGACCATGACGGCCGGCGCGGCCAGTTCGTCTCGACCATCAAAAAATCCTCCATCAAATATTACTGGAAGGTCATCCAGACCAAGGACCGCAGCGGCGGGACGGTCAACAACACCATTCTCGATCAGGAAGCCCGGCTGACGCCGGGAAGCTACCGGTATTCTGCCTCGCTCAGCGCCGGCGAGTACCGGATCGGCGTCAAGACGGTGTTCCAGTTCTACGATTACGACCGCCTCGCCCCCGGATCCCTCGCCCAGGACAAAGAGTCGGTCATCAGCGGGCTGCGAACGGCCGTCGGCGAAGATTCCGGCGGCTACTCCTGGGTCACCTTCACCATCAAGGGCGTCGATCCGAATCCGACCGGCACGGGCGGCGGCATCATCATGAGCGGGAAGCCCGCCGGCGGCGGCACCTACACCTACAAGCCGGCAAGTTCCGACACCTTCCCCGCCCCGCTCACCCGGCCGAAATACGTGATCCCGGAGCAGGAAACGCCCACCTGGAGCTTCAAACTGCGCGATCTCATGAGCAATCGGGCCATCAATCCCCCCGAGGGGCGGCTCACGGTCATGAACAACCCCCGTCCGCCGATCCCGGCCGGCATTGCCCGCATCGTGCCGAACAGCAACGTCTGGACCCCGGCCGACCAGCCGGCCCAGTATACCTGGAGCTCGCTGCTGAAGCGGGGTTCGGAGACCGTGATCGACGTTTCGATCACGACCGACCGACCCGACCTCACCCCCGCCGAAGTGAAGCGTCTGTTCCCCGTTCCCTCTCAGCCGCAGCAGTACACGCTGTCGGTCACCGCGCGCCGGACCGGAACCGTGCTGGCCTATTTCCCGACGCCGGTCGTGTATCCCGACGGCACGATCGGGACGGACTGGGGACTTCCGCAGGACTACCCGATCATCATCCAGATGACGGCTGTCTGTGACGTGATCGTCAAGGATCAGACCGGTCCCCGGGTCACGTTCAATGATCCGCTCAGAGGCGGAGCCACCGTTCCCGGCGCGTTCGTGAACCGGGACACCCTGTATGGAACCACCGGGGAGCCGATCGCCACTCCCGACAGCCCGCCGGTTGCCCAGCCCGCCAGCCTGATTTTCGTCGTGGCGGACAACAACCCGATGGGAAACGATCCCACGAATGTCACGTTCGCGGATCCGTTCCACAACAATCCGCTGGTCAACGATCTGACCGTCCAGCATACGTATAACGCTCGCTATGCAGAGTTCTACTACCCGACCGTGCCCGTCAGAACGAGCATTTCTTCGTCCTATTACCGCTCGAATCCCGTTCAGAACAACAACACCAATGCCGCCTACAAGCTGCAGCAGCAGGATCTCGTGGAGGCGAACTTCGGCACGGGGGATCTGAGCTGGCTGCCCCGGACGAACTACCATCGTGCCTTCTCATACCGGATGTACAAGATCGCCCTGACGGATCTGGTCCACTTCTCGGACCAGGGAGCGCCGCTGAAACACGATCTGGCCAACAATGTGAGTTCCTATCGGAATCTCGTCTACGGTCTCGTCGCGAAGGATGCCTCGCCGGCAGGGTTGAGTTCGTCGAATCCGAACGAGTATCTGGGCCGTGGCGAGATCGTGATCCGGGACAACGACCGTCCGAACGCGTTCATCCAGGCCCAGGATCTCAAGCATGAAGGGGTCGTGCACGTCGTTCCCTCGAACCTGTCCGCCGCACTTCTGGGCCAGTGGCTCCGGATCTCCACCCCGCCGACCTCCGATGCGACCAGAAATGGTTTGCAGAGCTGGACGGGCACCAATATCGGCAGTATCGACACGGGCAGGAAAGTGAGCTTCACCCTGCCGGTTTCGACCGTTCTCACGACACCGAAAGCCGAGTTCGAGATCGACGTTCCGGTCTTCTTCCACCCGATCCACAACGACAACATGGGCCAGACCACCGTCAACACCTTCTCCCTCCTGGATCTCGACGGGGTGAGCGTTCTCGACAACCGACCCACCGGCGAAGACATCCGCTACCTGTTCCGGAGACCGACGACGGCCACGGCAAAATACCGCGTGCGCCTGCGGGTTTCCGACAATGCCCGCGGCTGGCCTTCCGACCCGCGTCGGCCGTTTGACACCGCCGTGTCGAACGCCTCGACGCAGAACATGCGTGAGGTCGAGCTCGTTCTGGATGTATACTCGTCGAAACTCGATATCCGCGTGATCGACCGAACCAACCAGGGAAAATGATTCATGGCTTCCATCCGGCTCCGAAGCAGTAACCCCGGCGTGACGCTCCTGGAGATCATCTGCGCATTCCTGATCTTCACGATCGCCACGCTCGGGGCCTCGGGGCTCATCAGTTTCGGCCATCGCGGAACCCAGAAGGATTTTCGGATGGTCGTGGCCATGGACATCCTCTCGGACAGGATGAACCGTCTGATGCTGGTCTCGTATGCGAGCATGTCGGCGGCCATCACCGCTGAGCCGACGGTGCTCACCAATGATGGGTCGGCCGGTGCGGCGTTCTGGGGAGTTCCCTACGGGCTGGCCACCTACTCCCGGGCCGGCTCATTCAACGTGGATCTGACGCTTCGGCACCAGGCCGTGACGTTCGGCGTGCAGCCCTTCAACATCATGTCGTCCGTCGGGTATGCTTCCGGCACGCCGACCACGTTCGCCTTCGACTCGTTCGAACCCCAGTATTATATCTGCGACGGAACGGCCGGCCGGCCCTATCAGGTGATAAAATACATCGCGACGGTGAAATGGACCGAGCCGAACGGGGTTGCCCGATCGGTGCAGGCCGTCAGCTTCACCGTGAATCTCCAGGGAGCCTTCTGATGACGCCGTTTCGAAGACAGGCAAGGAATGCCGGCATGGCCATCGTGATCGTGCTGGTGTTCGCCTTCACCCTTCTCGTTCTTGGAAGCGCCTATCTGAAGACCTTCTCCACCACCAAACCGGTCAATCCCAAAATGCTGGAACGCCTCCAGGCCGACTGCTTCGCCCAGGGGATCTCGCAGATCGCCATGCTCAAGTTCAAGCGGTTCCCGGCCGACTTCTACCATGCCTATATTCACCACCGTGCCGGCCTGCGGAATATCCTGCCAACCCCTTTGGAACGGTTTTATGGCGCGGCGAACACCCCCTTGCAGGATTTCCGGCCCGGAGGGGCCAGCCTCGGCGATCCGGTCCCGGTGGCTACGTATTCGACATGGTATAATATGATTAGCTATCACGGCTACAACCGCGATGCTCTCGAGATCAACGTGGCGGTCCGGATCGGAGCGATCCAGCAAAATTATGTGTTCACGGTCGATGCCAGCCGGACGCGGCTGCTGTAGTTCCATGTTCAGAGGAAGAAGAATGGCGAAGGGAACGAACCGGCCGGGATTCACGCTGGCGGAGGTGCTCGTCGCCTGCGGGGTGCTGAGTCTTCTGCTGGCGGCCCTGTTCGGGGTGTTCCGGGGCGGCAGCGCCGGGTTCAAATCCGGACAATGGCAGATCCAGACCCAGAAGAAGGCCCAGCTGTTTCTCATCCAGCTCCGGGAGCTGCTCGAGAAAGCCAACAATGCCGAGTCCTACTTTTCCAACTCCACCCCGACCGTGAATGCGCTGCCGATCTATGCAAAGACGGGATTCCTGAACAGCGTCTCCGCGCTGTCCGGGGCCACCGGGCTGATGTATTTTTCCATCACGACCTCCTACAACTCGGCGAATCCGCTCATCGGCGCCCCGGAAACACGGGGAACCTGGGCCGGCGTTTCCCTCGCGGCCGTCAGAGGCAACGACGGCATCGGGTATAAACTGGTTCTCAAACGCTCCGGGGTCGACACGGATCACATCCTGTGCGGTCCCCCGTATGCGCAGGCGCTGGCCGGCCCGAATTTCACCGCGGAGCCGGCCAACAGGCGGGTGACCATCGAGCTGGAGGATGTGCAAAGCATCGGGTTCAACAACACCCAGCCGGGGACGGTCGAGGTCACGATCGTGCTGAGCCGCAATTTCGGCGGCGGCCGGGTTGCCTCGTTCCGTGAAACCGTCCGTGCGAAGCTGATGAACGTCGATCTCCGGCTGACGGCCGCCAGCTTCTGACCCCCCGCGTCCTGCGGGCCGGGTCTTTCCGGGCGGATCACGATCCGCCCCTACGGCACAGGTTCTGGTTCAACAATGTGTAGGGGCGCATCGCGATGCGCCTGGGTTGAAGATACGCCATCCGGTGGCGACCGGCCCACTTCCCGCATCCTGCGAAGAGGGTCCATGGATTCTTTCTGGAAGCATTCCAAGGGCTAAATCGTGTGTCGCAACATGCCGATAATCTTCTCAGAGAATAACCGACCTCGCTTTCAGGAGACAGACAACCATGAGGCAAACACTTCGGAACCTTGGTCTGCTGGCCGGTCTGCTGGCTATCGGAACCCCCCTGGCCGCCGAGCCCGTCGTGGGCGGCTACGTGCTTGACCGGCTGCCGGGCGGGAAACCCGTCGTCACCGACGGCAAGAGCGTCGTCCTTGCGCACGTGTTCAACCCTGACCAGAACACGATCCGGGCCGGCAGCTTCGACGTCGGCGTCGAAGTTCAGGGTCCGAAAGGCGTGAAGACCTTCGTGCTCCGGCCGAACGGCGACCTGGTCGGAGGGGCGATGAAGACGTTCCGGCTCCGCGTGCCTCTGAATGATGCCTCGAAGGCAGGCATGGTCCGGGTGTTCGCCCGCCTCGGCGGCCGGAAGATCTGGTCCGATGCTCTCGGAGGCGCGAACACCGCGACCCGGAAGCATGCCGACGGAACCGCCGTGACCACCCTGTTCACGGAAGCCCCGCCCGAACCGGCAGCCGGAACCCCGCCCACCGAAGTGCCCTTCGAGAACGATGTCGTTTCCGCCGCAAAGCCCCGGACGGCCCCGAAGCCGGCCGCGAAAACCGGCCTGACGCCCGCCACGGCTCCGGCCGTCACCGCGAAGCCGGCGAAACCGGCAGCTCCCGCCGTGGCTCCGGCAGCCGTTCAGGCGCCCGCCGCCACGACGGCCGCCAAGCCCCGGGTCATCAACCCGAACGAGTTCAAGACCCTTCGCACCATCGACGAGGAGCTGGTCATCTATGTCGTCAAGGCCGGTGACACCCTCCAGACGGTTGCCGAGCGGTATTACGGCAGTGCCGACCATGTCCGCACCATCGCCGATCTCAACTTCATCGAGGCGCGCGCGGCCGTGAAGCCCGGCGAGGAGATCATCGTCGACGTGCGACCCCTTTCCGGCAGCAAGACGGCCGCCGGCAAAAAAGAATCGGTGAAGGCCCCGGCCGCCCCGGCTGCCGTTTCCCCGAGCATCGCCGATGCCCAGGGAGGGCGCCGGTACACCGTCCAGGACGGCGACACGCTGGCGATCATCGCAAAGCGGTTCTACGGCAAGGCCACGAAGGCCGGCCTGCTGATGAAGGCGAACCCGGGTCTCAATCCGAAGAACCTCAAGATCGGAACCGAGCTGGTCATCCCTGCGGAAGCGGGTGACAAGGCATGATGACGAATACGACGACCGCGAAACGGGGGCCCGGCATGAAATCACCGCTTGTTCAGATCAACACCGTCGGCGAGTCCGGCATAGCCTTTCAGGTGAAGGGAAAGGCGTTCCAGGAAGGGTATCTGTTCCTCACGCCCGAGATGCACCGCCTGTTCCCGTTCAAGGAGGAGCTGAGCTCGATCCTGTTCGTCGACGAAGCCGAAGTCGTGCACTCCGCGATCTATCACAAGGGCCGCGGCTACATGGTCTGCCTCACCTTCGGTGAATGGTGGGAAAAGAGCGGCATGCGCGAAGGCGACCAGATCGGCATCGAGCTGATCAGCCTCGCCGAGCGCAAATACAAGCTTTCCCGCGTCATGCCCGAGTCGGCGCGCGCCGCTTCCGACGTCGACGCCGTCACCGTTTCGATGAAACCTGCCGCTGATCTGCCGATTCACTATACTCCCGGCAATCTCGAGGTGCTGCGCAAGCTGATCACAGGCGACTTCTCGCCGTATGCCGAGACCGGGCTGATCCTCCAGGGCGAAGAGATGAACGCCCGCACCGATGAGCAGGACCTGCTGTCCCTCAAGACCTGCTTCGGCGTCTCGGCCTACCAGCACCAACTGAACACGGTCCACAGCGTGCTGGGCCGGTACAACGGCCGCGCCCTGCTGGCCGACGAAGTCGGTCTCGGAAAAACGATCGAGGCCGGCCTGATCCTCAAGGAATACCTGCTGCGCGGCATGGTGCGCAAGGTGCTGATCCTGACCCCCGCCTCGCTGATCACCCAGTGGCAGCAGGAACTCAAGACGAAATTCGATCTCAGCTTCAAGAACCACAACGAGATCCCCGACTGGGAGCAGTCTGACCTCGTCATCGCCTCGCTCGACACCGCCAAGAGCCAGAAGAACCAGAAGTCTGTCCAGAAGGTCAACTACGACCTGCTGATCATCGACGAAGCGCATAAACTCAAGAACAAGAAGACCCAGAACTGGAAGTTCGTCAACTCGATCAAGACCAAGTACCTGCTGATGCTCACCGCGACGCCGATCCAGAACGACCTGATCGAACTGTTCAACCTGATCACGATTCTCAAGCCGGGCCATCTGTCGACCCTCCAGAAGTTCAAGGGCGACTTCCTGGCCGAACGGGACAAGCGCATCCCCAAGAACTCGATCAAGCTCCGGGCGATGCTGTCCGAGATCATGATCCGCCACCGCCGCAGCGACACGATGATCAAGTTCCCGCAGCGGTTCGTGCACACCCAGACGATCACCCTCAAACCCGACGAGGCGCGCCTCTACAGCGAACTGACGGATTTCATCCGCCGTCGCTACTTCACCCTGCCGACGCACAACAATCCGCGCGGCATCAACCGGCTGACCCTGATCCTGCTGCAGAAACTGATGGGAAGCTCGACCCAGGCCCTCAAGCGCGCGCTGACCAAGATGATCTCCAGCAACTTCTACAAGGACGACTTCGACGACTCGCTCAAGCGGCTGCTCGATCTGGCCAACAACGTCGGCATGTCGCGCAAGACCGAGGTGCTGCTCGAGCTGCTGGGCAACCTCAACGAGAAGCTGATCATCTTCACCCAGTTCCGCGGCACCCAGGATTACCTCACGGATCTGCTGCGCGAGCGCGGCTATACGGTTTCGGTGTTCAACGGCCAGTTGTCCCAGACCGAGAAGGATGCCTGCATCGAGAAGTTCCGCAACGAGAACCAGATCCTCATCTCGACAGAGTCCGGCGGCGAAGGACGCAACCTCCAGTTCTGCAAGGTGCTGGTGAACTACGATCTGCCCTGGAACCCGATGCGCATCGAACAGCGGATCGGTCGTATCCACCGCCTCGGCCAGACCGACGATGTGCACATCATCAACCTCAGCGCGAGCGACACGATCGAGTCCTACGTGCTCGAGCTGCTCGACAAGAAGATCAACATGTTCCGGCTGATCATCGGCGAGCTCGAGATGATCCTCGGCAACATGCACTCGAAGAAGACGCTCGAGCAGATCATCATCGACATCGTCACCATGTCGCCCAACCAGGAGGCGATGAAACGCAAGTTCCAGACCCTCGGCAACAAGCTCGAACGCGCCCTCAAGACGCACCAGGACATCACCCGCTCCCAGGAGGACATCTTCAATGGAAACGAGTAAAATTCAGACCCTCGTCTTCTCGTTCATGGACAAGGTCGGCATCTCCCGCACCCAGTCGGATGCCGGCGTCTGGAGCGCGTATATTCCCGAGGCCGAGCGGGCGTTCTTCAACGGCTACGAGTTCCTGCACTTCACCTTCGACCGTGAGATCGCGGAACGGCGCCGCGAGCTCGAGCTGATCTGCCCCGGCTCCTTCCTGCTGCGCAAGATCGTGGACCGGCTCGTCGAGATTCCCAAGGTGAGCCGCCTCTTCAGCAATGCCGCTCCCGAGCTTCCCGCGACGGGGAACCATCCCGGCGAACTGCGCGTTCTCAGCGGCTGTAAGGCGCATTACCGGCAGCAGGTGCTGTTCCATTTCCGCGTCAGCATCATCGGGGACCAGCGCACCGAGCAGTTGTTTTCGGCCCTTGCCGACCCCGCAAAGCATGAAATATCATTGAAAGAGGGATTGACCGGCATCGATCTGACGACCTTCACCGAGACGGCCGATCCTGCCCTTCCCATCCAGGAATCCGGCGAAGATCTCGTCCGTTTGTATCTCCAGGCGTGCCGAACCCTCGAAGCCTCTCTCGAAGACCGGGTCCGCGAACTCCAGACCGAAGCCGACGAGGCGTTCCGTGAGGAGCTCGAGAAAGTCCAGGCCTACCTCGAAGACCAGAAGAAAGAACTCCAGAAAAAGCGCGAAAACGTCTGTTTCCACCTCTACTTCTTCCAGAAGGAAGAGGAGATCGACAAGATGGTGCGCGAGCTCGAAAACGAACAGACCCGCAAAATCGAGGAGCTGAAGGAGAAGCATGCGTTGAAGATCCAGGTGAGCCTGATCAACGCCGTCGTGCTGTGCATCCCGACGCTCGGCCTGCCGACCGGCCAGACCGCCACCCGGCGCAAGCGCGATTCAAATGTCTTCCCGATCCATCTCGGCTCGCCCGACCGGCTCGAGGCGCGACCTGCCGTCTAACACCCGGACCAGAAAACCCGACGACACGGAGGTTGAACGATGTTCTTCAAGCAGATCCTGATCATCTTCATGATCCTGGGCCTCCTCGGCTATGTCTACGGGGACCGGGTATTCTATTTTCAGGCGAATCTGATGATCAACTGGCAGTATGACTTTCCCGCCTACGAGGCCTTCGAGCGGATCGTGCGGTATTATCCGAACAGCAAATACCGCGCAGAGTCGTACAAGATGATGGACATCCTCATCAAACGGAACGGGGATCTGAGGAATTATCTCAACCAGCGCGACAATGAAATCCGCAAACTCGAAAAACAGCGGGCGAAACAGGAGTCGTTCCGGTGACGAACGACATGGATGTGTTCGATGCGTTTTCCGCGCCGGTGATCGCTCGGCGCAGTGTACGTCAGTTCCGGCCGGATCCGGTCGATCCGGCGCTGATCCGGCGCGTGCTCGAAACCGTCCGCTACGCGCCCGCGCCCACGAACCGTCACTGTTTCCGGTTTCTTGCCGTTTCCGACCAGCTCCTGCTCCAGTCCATGAGCCAGGATGTCTCGCGGCGGATCGACGAGATCGCCGGCCGTCTCGACGGGGAATCGGCGGCCGCGTTTCGGGACTATTCGAAGTGGTTCACCTTCTTCGACCGTGCACCGCTCGTGCTGTTCGGTGCCTATCGGAGCTTCGCCTCCCGCCTTCCGAGCGGGGAAAACGACCGCACGCTCGAAGGGCTTGCCGAGATCCAGGCCTTCGGCGGAGCCGTTCATGCCCTTCTGATCGGCCTGCACGCCGTCGGCTTGGGCAGTTGCTGGATGAGCGGGCCGCTGGTTGCAGAGAACCCGCTCGAGCGGCTCCTCGATCTGCAGAAACCCTGGCGGCTCGGGGCGGTCATCCCCGTCGGCTGGCCGGCGGTGCGTCCCAAATGCCCCAAAAAGCCCTCCGTCGAGGACATCCTCGTCTGGTATCCGCCGAAATCCTCCGCCTGACGGGATGCCCGAGCATCCGCAGCGCCCCACGGAACAAGAACCCGTGGGGCGCTGCGGCGTTATGGTAAATTACCAGTTATATATTGCCTGGATTCCGTAGATGTCGAACGAGGTGTCGGTATCCCCGGCGAGATTGCCGCGCAGGAGGTTCCCGGGCACCGTGGCCCGCAAATCGATCGGCGCCTCGTCGTAGAAGAGCCGCATGATGCCGGCGGAGATCAGTAGCCGGTCGGATGCGCGATACTCGGCGCCGATGGCCACCTGGCGGCTGTCCGAGCCGGGGATGCGCGGGGTGCGCCGGTTGTCCGGAATCGGGGAGCGGTCCAGGGCGACACCGGCCCGCCAGGCGAGTCGCGAGCTGCTCTGGAACCGTACGCCGGCCGAGGTGAACCAGACGTCGCGCCACCCCTCGGCAGTCACGGCATCGGGCTGGGCCGGATTGTCGAATTGCACCGTCAGGCCCCCGTACCGATGCCAGAATGTCTTCGTGACGTCCAGCATCAGAGTCCAGGAGGCGCCGCAGGTGCGGCTGTAGCCGAGACCGAAGATCTCCGGGGTCGTCAGGTGGGCATGGGCTGCGGTCGGGGCGAAGATGCCGGTTGCCGCGTTGAGCGTGGCGGCCATGCCGGCCTGATCGAAGGCGAAGGAGCCGGTTCCCTCGAGCCGGTGGCGGACGGCGGAGCGGAACGAAACTCCGAGGGTTTCCCGGGGGGAGAGATCGCACAGAAGGCCGATCACGTAGCCGGCATCCCGGGAGTCGCCGGTCAATTCCGCGATGCCGTCCTGGAGCGTGGGGGCATTGCCGGGAATGCCGTTGGCCGCGGCGATGCTGCCGTAATCGACGGCATTGCTCAGCTTGGCCTCGACGGACTGGATGTTCAATCCGATGCCCAGCCGCCATTTCCCGTCGAGCCGTCGGGCCGCGACGGGCATCACGGCGAGGGACTGCATGTCCGAGTCGAGGGCATGATACCGGCCGACCCAGGTGGGGGCATACGACGTCTTGAGGCCCCAGGGGGCGTTGACGGCCAGCCCGAATCTCCAGCCCTGACGATCGGCGATCGAGGCATACAGGGCCGGGATCGTCGCGGACGGGGCCGCGTCCTCACCGCCCGGGAAGCCGCCGATCACCCCGCCTGCCGCCGTCGTCGCGCTTCTCAGCCGGAAACGGACCTCGGGTTCGAGCTGGAGGACCGAAACGGCTGCTTCTCCGGGCTCGTGCCGCATGAGGGTGGCGGGGTTGAAAAACATGTCGGCCAGATCGTGGGCGCCGGTGTGAACTCCGGCAAACGCGCTCGACAGGCCGGAAGTGCTGTGCTCGCGGACCAGATATCCGGCGGATTGGGCCGTTCCCGGCAGAAGAACCGCAACGAGGACGAACAGAAGGGAGAGGCGTGAGAAAGAATGCATGGCGCGCCTTTCAGGAGGATGATCGTGAGGTGGGAGAATGATAGGCGATTTCATTCCGGCGGACAACCCGCCTGAGACATCCGCAGCCTGGATTGCCGGGGAGGAGCACGGCGGGGAAAAAAAGAACCGGTTCACGGGGAACCGGTTCGACAAATAGGAACGTGGGATGTAAAAACGGTGTTGATCAGGATTCCCGGAGGAACTTCGCGACGGTGTCGAACATGCCGCGGGCCTTGCGGCCCATGACGACACCGATGTGGCCGGCGTCGATGACGACTTCGTTCACGGGACCGGTCACGAGCTCCGAGAGGCAGCGGGCCGACTCGATGGGGACGATGTGATCCTTCGAGGCCATGACGTTCATCGTGGGGACCCGGAGTGTCGAGAGGTCGATCCTGACGCCGTCGAGCTCGAAGCTGCCGCCGCGAAGGGCGTTGTCGTGGTAGCACAGCTTCACGTAGCCCCGGTAGGCTTCGCCGGGCACGTTGACGTTGTCGTTGAGCCACGACTCGAGAGCGACGATGCTTTCCGAGGCCTTCGCGTCGAGACTGCTTTCGAACACGTTCTTCCACTTCTGATAGCTGGAGAACGGCTTGATCAGCTGGAACGAGGACTGGAGCATCGAACAGTCGGCGTGGCCCAGCACGTCGACGAGGGTGTCGACGTCGAACGCCTCTTTGCGGGCCCAGGCCGAGAGGGGGCCGTCGTCATGGAAGTTGACCGGGGCGGCCAGCATGACGAGTTTCTCGATCCGGTCGGGGTGGAGGGCGCAGTGCATCAGCGACATCGTGCCGCCCATGCAGTAGCCCAGCAGCGATGCCTTCGCGGCGCCGGTGTCGCGGCACGCTTCGCGCGTGGCCATCGAAACCAGGTCGTCGATGAAGAACCGGAAGGAGAGGTGGTCGTGCTGCGGGCCGGGCGTTCCCCAGTCGATCAGATAGACGGGAATGCCGGCTTCGCGAAGGCTGCCCGCGAGGGTGGCCGAGGGCATCAGATCCATGATGTAGGCGCGGTTGATGAGGGAGGGCACGAGGACCAGCGGCGTCTTGCAGGTCAGGGGGGCGGTGCCGCGGTAGCGGAGCACGCGCATCGTGTCGAACCGGAAGATCTCGTCGACGGGTGTTGCGCCGCGATACGGTTCTTCACGGGGCGTGCCGGGGGCCGCGAGCAGTGAGTCCATGTTGCGCTCGAGGATGCGGGTCGCCAGCTCGAGGTTGTTCCCCGCGGCTTCGATCATGCGCCGGGCGCTGGTGGTGAGGGTGTCGTTCATCGTCGCCTCCTGTTGGCGAAGTTCGGAGTGCCGTCTCAGGCGTTCGTGCGGCCGGCGAGGGTTTCGGTCTGGGTGCGGAGCTGGTCGGCGATGCCGGCGAGCTGGGTGGTGATCTTGTCGAGATAGGCGTTCTGGTCGTAGAGACGGCGGTTCACCTCGTCGAGTTCGCGCTTGGTGACGAACTGGCAGACCTCGGCCCAGCGGTTCAGGTTCGTTTCCCAGATCTTGCGGGCATCGAGCATCTGCTCGAGCGAGCGGGTCATCGTGTTGACGAAGGTCTGGGACTTGGCGAACTCGTCCATCGACTGTGCAATGCGATTCTCCCAGAACGTCTGAACGTCGCGGCCGGCCTTGAGATACTCCTGAAACAGTGCTTCCATCGTGCTGCTCCTTGATGATGTCGGGGTGTCTTCCTGAAATGAAGATACTCGCGTTGCAGGATAAAGTCAAGCAATAATTTTGCGCTGCACAAAATCTGTCGGCTGGATCAGCTCTGGACCGAAGTGGGTGAAATGGGATGGTGCAAAAAACCGCCCGGCTCGGAGCCGGGCGGCGGGGGGCGGGGGGCGGAGGGGGATCAGGCCTTTTTCGCGGGCTTCTTGCGGGGGGCGGCCGGCTTCGCGGCCGGGCGCTCGGCGGGCTGTGGGCCGGCGGCGCGAAGTTCGGCGAGCTGGTCTTCGAGGTCGAGGAGTTTCGACTCGATCCGCTGCAGATAGCCGAACATGCGTTCGAGATCTGTTTTCGAGGGCATGTTGATCGACTTCAGATACGCCTCGATCTGGGTGCCCATCTGTTTGCGGAGGTCGAGGGAGTGCGTCATGGCCTGGCTCATCGTCTTGATGAAGTTCTCGTCCTTGCTCAGGCGCTCGAACGACTCGGTCATCGTCTTTTCCCAGGACTCCATCATCGTGCGGCCGAAATCGAAGGGATTGGTCACGGATCTTCTCCTTATCTGGTCAGTAGCCAGGTGTCGATCTGCTCGAGCACGGTCCGATCGAAGCCGACGAAGATGTGGTTCAGATCGAAGATCGCCTTGCCGAGAAGCTTGGCGCCGCGGCGCAGGATGCCGTCCGTCGAGAGGGACGAGGCGAGCAGCACCACGCCGTCGGAGGGCTGGCCGACGATTTCCCACGGCATGGGGAAGTAGCCGAGGCCCTTGATATATTTTGCAATATACTTGCTGCGGCCCGCGATGACGCCGAGGCGCACCGAGGGATCGATGCCCCGCTCCTCGAGCCGGTAGATGAGTCGGCCCCCGGCCTTGATCGCGGCGTCGATACCCCGCGAGCGGACATACAGCGAGGAGCCGCCGAAATACAGCGTATTGGCCGTCAGGTTCGCATCGCCCGGGGTTGCGCTGTCGGGGCCGAGATCGACGCCGGCATCCCGTGCGAGGTTGAACAGGAGCTGGGCCTGGCCCGGAAAGTAATTGGGTGTCTTGGCGAAGACGGACCGGGGTCGGACGTCTTTCCAGCCCATGGCGCTCATCAGGTAATCCGCCGCGACGGGGGAGTTGATCTCGTCGGGCTGCTGCGTCACGGTCAGGTTGTAGAGGTAGTACCGGAACGGGATATCGATCCCCCGGAACGGCGATGCGATCGCGACATAGGTGCGCACGTCGCCCCGATACGGCGTCAGCCAGGGCTTTTCCGGGAAGAGGGCTTTCATGTCGGAGAGATAGATGCGGGTCGCGACGTTGCCCTTCGAATGCGCGATCACGTCCACCTTGAACGTCGGGTCGTTTGTGCGGCGCATGATGATGCGGATGCGCCGGATGGCGTTCGCGATCTGCTCGGCCTGCATGATGTTGTCGCCCTGGTTGTGGGCGAACGTGACGGCGAAGGTGGCGTAGCCCATCTCGGCGAGCCAGAGGGCGAAGCCCCGCTTGTCGGGATCGATCTTGGAGGGCATCAGGTGGTCCTGGGGGTGGAGCCATGCCCGGTTCGCGTTGTCCCCCGCCCCGTGAACCAGCAGTACCGGGTTGCGCAGCGTGCGCCGCTTGTAGCCACGGGCGCAGTGCAGCAGAAATTCCCCCGAGGGCGGGGTGGAGGTGTCGCCGAACCATTTCCGGAGGGATGGATCGAGGATCATCGAGGGCGGGGCGAACGGCTCGGGCTTCATCATCGGATGGCTGTCGCGAAGCCGTTCGACGCACTCCCAGAGACCGCATTCCGGCTGTCGGAAGACGGCGACCGGCTCGGGGGAGAACAGCTCCGTTGCCGCGGCCGGGGCGGCCAGGAACGGCATCAGGGTCAGCAGCGCCGTTCCGAACAGGCGGCGCAGCCAAGCTCCGGGACGGAAAGGGGGCGTGGGGAAGTTCATGTCATGCCTTCTTTCGCGGGCCTCGAGGTGGGCCGTCATCACGCGTGGCCGAGCCACTCGATGGTTTCTTTCCAGACGGTTTCGCGGATGGGGTGCGCCACGGTCAGCGAGACGTGGCCGGCTTCGTATTTCCGGTTCGTGACCCGGGAGTTGGGCAGAAGGGCCGGGTTGCGCTCGGCGCAGGGGACCGAGACGACGTGGTCCTGCGTCGCGTAGATGTTCAGCGTCGGGAACGTGATGCGGGTCAGGTCGACGGGTTTGCCGTCGATGCGCATCGTGTTCGAGGCCAGCAGGTTCTGCTGGTAGCAGTCGTGGATGATTTCGACGAAGGTCTTGCCGGGGAAGGGGACGTTATCCGTCGCCCACCGGTCGAGGGCCTTGAAATTCTTCAGATACGTGTCGTTCAGGATGTTTTCGAACAGCATGCGGGGTTTGGCGATGGAGTTTCGCGTCTGCAGGAACGGGAACGGCGCATGCAGGATTTTTTCGGGGATGCAGCCGAAGGTGTCGGCCAGCTTGCGCGGATCGAACGAGTTCTTGTTCGTCCAGAGCGTGAGCAGGCCGCCCTCGGTGAACTCGAGGGGGGTGGTGAGCAGCACCAGCTTTTCGTATTCCTCGGGGTGGAGGGCTGCCATCATGGCCGCAAGGGTTCCACCGAGGCAGTAGCCGAACAGGGTCAGT
>Ga0116157_10000829_pt1 | contig 31292 bp, 24 predicted proteins | sample AD_UKC048_MetaG_FD_89882 | JGI IMG/M metagenome (GOLD analysis project Ga0116157, IMG submission 89882) | Active sludge microbial communities of municipal wastewater-treating anaerobic digesters from USA - AD_UKC048_MetaG | ecosystem: Engineered > Bioreactor > Anaerobic > Digestate | place: USA... | reverse complement strand
GGGGCTGGCGGCCTCGACGGTGAAGTTCTTCGGGATCACGGACCGCGGCGAGCGGATCGCCTTCCTGATCGACATCTCGCTCTCGATGGTCGAGGACGACAAGGGCGGGGAGGCCGGTTTCGAGAAACTCAAGAACGAGATCGCGGACATGATCTCTGGCCTCAACCCGGGCACGTTTTTCAACCTGATCCTTTTCGGGGACAAGGTCGACCTTTTCGAGCAGCAGATGATCTTGGCCAGCGACGAGAATAAGAAGAAGGCGCGCGAGTTTCTCCAGCCGTACCTCAAGGGCATCGCGGAGAGCCAGGAGCGCAGCGGGAACATCCTCAAGAACTACGAGCCGAGCATCGAGGGCATCAAGTCCGACGAGGAACACCCGGGAAGGACGCGGATGGACCTGGCGGTCACCGCCGGTTTCGAGCAGGCCGCCGATGTCCTGTTCCTGATCAGCGACGGTCGCCCGGATGTGGTGCGACAACTCGAGGGCAAGGAACTGGAACGATACCTGGAGCGGAGGAAGAAGTGGGAGGAGGAGAATGATCCCGCGGAATTCCGCGCGAAGTTCCAGAAGGAATGGGACGCGATGAATGCCGCCCGGGCCAAGAAAGGTCTGCCGCCCAAGGTCAAAGAACTGTTGCCCGGCGGTCCACGTCCGCCGATCTGGACCGACAAGGAGATTCTCGAGCACATGGCGAAAGTCGGCAACTTCGCCTACAAGGAGAAGGGGAAGCGGTTGCCCCGCGTGAACTGCGTCGCCTACGATTGCACGACGCCGGAAGAAGAGAACTTCATGAAGATGCTCACGAAGGAATTCCGCGGGAAGTTCAAGCGCGCGAAGGCGCTGATGACGGCCATCGAGGAGTGAGGCCCCGGGGGGTTTGCGATGAGAATCAAGGAAGCCGGAGAGGTCAAGGCCGGTCGATTGCCGCGGCGGGGCCGCGGCGCATTCTTCGGGGTGATCGCGGCCAGTGCGGGGATCCACGCGGGCGCGATCCTGCTCTTTGGATCGTGGGTCGTGTACCGGCACTTTTTCCAGAACGAGGCGAAGTTCGTGGTGCCTCCGGAGCTGACCAAGACGATCGAGCCGCGGAACCTGAAGTACAAGGTCCAGATCCAGGAGCAGCAGCGCCGGGGCGGGCGCCCTCGGGTCGCGCAGCGGCTGAGCGCGCGGCGGGTGTCGGAGTTCTCGCTGCCCGACGTGGATGCCGAGATGACCACGGTCAAGGAGCGGCTCCGCACCGACATGAGGGGTTTCGGCGGCGCGGGCGTGGGGGCCGGTCTCGGGGGCGGGGTGGGCGGCGGGGGCCTGGGGCTGTCGGCCTCGACAGTGAAGTTTTTCGGGATCACGGACCGCGGCGAGCGGATCGCCTTCCTGATCGACATCTCGCTCTCGATGGTCGAGGACGACAAGGGCGGGGAGGCCGGGTTCCAGCAGCTCAAGAGCGAGATCGCCGACATGATCTCCGGGCTGAATCCGGGCACCTTCTTTAACCTCATCCTGTTCGGGAATCAGGTGGACCTGTTCGAGCAGCAGATGGTGCTGGCCAGCGACGACAACAAGAAGAAGGCGCGCGAGTTCCTTGAGCCGTATCTCGTGGGCATCGCGGAGAGCCAGGAGCGCAGCGGGAACATCCTCAAGAACTACGAGCCCTCGCTGGAGGGTCTGGCGGCGGTGGGCGGTGCCACGCGCATGGACGAGGGCATCACGGCGGGATTCGAGCAGAACGCCGACGTCTTTTTCATCATCAGCGACGGGCGCCCCCACGTCTACAAGCAGCTGGAGGGCGACGACCTGAAGCGGCTCCAGGAGCGCCAGGCGAAGTGGGATGAAGAGCACGATGCGGAGGCCGAGAGGGCCGCGCGGGATAGGGCGTGGGCGGGGATGAACGCCGCCCGGGCCAAGAAAGGTCTGCCACCCAAGGTGGTGGAACTGAGGGGCGGGACCCGGCCGACCCCGCCCATCTGGACGGACAAGGAGATCGTGGCCCACATGGAGAAGGTCGGCAAACTGGCGTACAAGGAAAAGGGCCGGCGCATGCCGCGCATCAACTGCGTCGCCTTTGTGTGCCATCCTGTCGAGGAAGCATTCATGCAGATGCTGACGGGGGAGTTCCGCGGCAAGTTCAAGCGGGCCAAGGCGCGGATCAAGGCGATCGAGGAGTGAGGGGCCACTGCTCCTCGATCGTGTGGGCGACATCCTGCATCGACCACAGGCGCGCGTAGCGGCCGCCCAGGCGCAGGAGTTCATCGTGCCGGCCGCGCTCGGCGATCCGGCCCTTTTCTAGGACGATGATCTCGTTCGCGCGCAGGACGGTGGAAAGGCGGTGGGCGATGACGAGGCAGGTTCGGGATGCGGTGAGCCGGTCGATGGCCGCCTGGATGAGGCGTTCGGTGGCGGTATCGACGCTCGCGGTGGCCTCGTCGAGGACGAGTATGGGGGGATCCTTGAGCAGCGCGCGGGCAATGGTGATGCGCTGCTTCTCCCCGACGCTGAGCTTGACGCCGCGCTCCCCCACCAGAGTCTCGAGGCCGGCCGGCAGCGCGCGGACGAAGGGCGATGCGTTGGCCGAATCTAGGGCCTCCCAGAGATCCTCCTCGGGGGCAGTGGGCTGGCCGAACAGGAGGTTTTCACGGACGGTGCCGTTGAAAAGGAGGGGCTCCTGGGTGACGAAGCCGATTTGGCTGCGAAGGTCCACGAGCGGGATGCGTCGGGTGTCGATACCGTCGAGCAGGATCTCGCCTGTCTGGTGCGGGTAGAACCGCAACAAGAGGCCGGCCACGGTGCTCTTGCCCGCGCCCGTGGGGCCAACCAGTGCGACGGTCTGGCCGGGTTCGATGGCGAGGTCGATGCCGTGGAGGACGGGCAGGTCGGGACGATACTCGAAACCGACGCCGCGAAATTCGATTCGCCCGGTGGCGCGGCCCGGGAGCCTGGCCGCGGGGCCGGGCAGAGCGATCTCGGGTTCGGGCGCCTCGTCCAAGATCTCGAAGACGCGGCGGGCCGCCGCCCGACCCGCCTGTAGTAACTGGTTGAGGCCGTGCAGGCGGGAGATGGGCTCGTACAAGTATCCAGCGAGCAGCATGAAGGCGACCAGTTGGCCGGTCGTCAGCTGGGAGGCGATGGCCATGCGCCCGCCGGCAAAGAGGACGAGGACGATGCCGGCGGCGGCGATGAACGACATCGATGGCGAGTAGAGGGCCCAGGCGCGCATGATGCGGAGGGAGGATTCGCGGACCCGCTCGCATCGTTCGCGAAAGCGGTGTCGCTCGGCCTCCTGCCGGACAAACGCCTTGATGAGACGGATGCCCTGGAGGTTATCCAGCAGCAGGGAGTTGAGGGCGGAGACGGCGCGGCGCTGCGCGGCATAGCGGCGATGCGCCGTGGTTGTATATGCCAAGACGCCGACCGCGATGAAGGGGACGGGAGCTAGGGCCCAGGCCGCGAGGGCGGCATTCATCCTGAAGAGGAGAATCGCGGCGACGGCGATCTGTAGCGCCGCGACGACGCCCTGCTCGATGCCGTCGATCAGGACGCGCTCGACGCTGGTGACATCTTCGCCGATGCGCGTCATGAGGTCGCCGGAGGCGCGGTTGTCGAAGAATCCCGACGGCAATCGTTGGATGGAGGCGTAGAGGTCATCCCTGAGATCGAAGATGACGCGCTGCTCGAAGGTGTTGTTCAGAAGGATGCGCGCGGCGTTGAATAGGTCCCGTCCAAAGAAGGCTCCGGCGAGGGCGAGGCAGGCCCACGGGAGGGCGTCGGCGCGCGCGCCGGCGATCACGTCGTCGATCACGAATTGGGTGAGGCGCGGGTAGAGGAGCCCTAGGAGGGTGGAGGCGATCGCGCAGGCGAGTGTGCCTGCCGCGAAAAGGGGGTAGCGGCGAAGATAGGCGAAGACGCGAAGGATCAGGCGCACGGTTTCATCTCCACCGCTTCACCACGTCCAAGTCTCGAGGATTCCCGGCCCGATTTCCCAGCGGTTATTCCGGCGCTGCCACGGCACGGCGATGGCTTCGCGACGGCGCTCGCGCGTCACGTGGCGGACGATCTCGATCTGCGCGGTGCCGGCCGCCTGCTCCCAGCGCAGCAATCGGCCGACCGAGTAGCGGGCGGCATCGGTGCTGTCATGCTCCGCGGCAATTCGGATCGCGGCCGCGATGCCGCCGGCCTCGCGCTCGATCGCCGCGCGCAAATCCGCCCCGATATATCGGGAGGCGTCCCAGTACTTTCGGTCGTTGGCCAGGCGGCAGCACTTTTCCGCGGTCTTGATGAGGCGCTGTTGCTCGGTCAGGTGGCCGGACCACATCCATAGGGCGATGGCTATCAGGGCCAGTGTGCCCGAGGCGATCACGAGGCGGGTTGGCGTATTCACGCGAAAGGGTATTTAGCCCGATTCTCCGGTGACGCGAACCACATCCTTTGAGCCTGCATGTTTCACGCAGAAGCGTGAGACATGCAGGCTAGGGTGAATTCCTCGTGCCGGCGAGTGCGGGGACGGGCGCGGACGGGGGCTGGGTTATTCGAATCGAATTGGAGAGAGCGTTCGCCCTCGCGGACCAGGAAGGTGAACAGGATTGGCCCGAATACCGGTCCATCAAAGGTACGATTCGATGCGGTGTTCGGTTGAATCCGGGCACCGCTGGCGTGCCAATTGGAACTGGGGTCACCCTTGAATGGCGCTAAGTTAAGGGACATTTGAGATCGTGGCATGGGCATCCTGCCCATGGCCAGCCCCAAGGCCAAGGTGGCCGTGCCACTGACGCGACAAACTTAACTTAGCGCCATTTGGGTCACCCTCGGTCTCTTACCCCTTGGATGAGAGCGCCATAAGGACCTTTCGCTCGGGGCGATCCTGTGCCGTCTCCTTCGAAGGTGAGTTCTCGATGTTCTTTGCCACGGCATCCAGCTGCGTTGCCGAGGTGCGGGCCGTGGCGTGAGCCGACGATTTTGTCGGTTTTGTGCTCCAGGTGACATCGGTATACATCGGAAACGTGGCGGCCATGCGGCGAACCGTATCTGGCCCCGCGACAAACACATCGACCACTATCGCGTTGGCCTTGCGAGGGTTACCGCCGGCGGCCCGCCGAGCGGCGGTCCGTGCCCGCACGCCTGATCCCGAATCCACGGCCCGGTAGGTACCCAAGCCCGGTATGGTCACCTGACTCCCATACGGGATGATGGCGGGATCGACCGCAACGTGTTTCCCCGGTTCCAGACGCACCCCTGTGGAGGCAATGGGACCACCGGAACCCCGGTCGCTGCAATAGAATGTGATTCGCGCCAAGGCGCTGCCGTTGCCGCGGGACGATGCCCCCATCGCGGGGTTGCCACCCATGGCCAGCAGCGCGAGGCCCACCACCAGTATCCATTCGACTTTTCTCATGTGGAAAGGCCTCGTATTAAATGTGTTTCAATAGAGGTCAAGGTCATAGCGCCGCCAGGACCGTCCCTAGGATTGAACGTTTCAGCGCTATAACAGGTTTTAATCCAAGCAGATGTGTCAGAATAACGATTGTTGATCAGCAAATGCGTGGCGTCTCAAACAGCGATGCCTTCAATGTGTTAAGGAGAGGACGAGGGCAGCCGGAGTATTTTTTGATAAAGCGAATTTTCTTTGTAGGGGTAGATGGGGAGTAGGGAGGGGTTTTGAGTTTTCGGGGGATTTGATCTGGGGGAGTTGGACAAGGAGGGAAAGGGCGCTACAGGAGGGTGCTGCTAGGAGCAGCGGAGCTTGATGCGTATGGCGGTTCAGGAAAGCGAGGCGGCGGCGAAGGTGGCGTATTCTCGGAACCATCCTTTCATGGCGCCGGTGCTGCGGAACGTGAATTTGAACGGGCCGGGGTCAGCGAAAGAGACGCGGCACCTTGAGTTGCTGTTGGAGGGGTCGGGCATCCGGTACGAGTGCGGGGATTCGCTGGGGGTATTCCCGACCAACGATTCGGAGCTGGTGGATTTGGCGCTGGAGGCCCTGAAATCCAGTGGTGAGGAGTTGGTGGTGGACCCGCAATGGGGGACGCTGCCGCTGCGCGCGGCGCTCTTGCGGCGGTACGAGCTGAACAACGTGCCGCCGAATCTGGTGAGGGCGGTGGCGGAGCGTTCTGGCGACACGAAACTCGCGGCGTTGGCGGAGCCTGGCAATCAGCAGGCGCTCGAGGCATATGCGGATGGGCGGGACAGCATCGATCTCATTTTGGAACATCCGGCGATGCGTTTTTCGGCGCAGGAATTCTTGGGGTGCCTGCGCCGGATGCGGCCGAGGCTGTACTCGATCGCGTCCGGTCCCACCGCCAACCCGGGCCGGGCGCACCTGACGGTGGCGGTGGTGCGCTATGAGCACCGGGGGCGATCGCGGTTGGGTGTGGCATCGACCTATCTGGCCGAGCGGATTGGGGAGGGGGGATACGCGCCCGTGTTCCTGCACCGATCGAAGTTCCGGATGCCGGAGGACGGGATGGCCCCGATGATCATGGTGGGCCCAGGCACGGGTGTGGCGCCATTCCGGGCATTTCTCCAGGAACGGGAGGCGCTCGGCCACGGTGGCGACAACTGGCTCTTTTTCGGGGATCAGCGCGGTGCGACGGATTTCCTATATGGCGGGGAGTTCGAGGCGATGCGGCAGCGCGGGGTACTGAAGCGGCTGAGCTTGGCGTGGTCGCGGGAAGGGTCCCGGAAGGTGTATGTGCAGCACCTCATGCTGGAGGCGGGTGCCGAGATATGGGCCTGGCTTGAGCGCGGTGCCCACTTCTATGTCTGTGGCGATGCCGAGCGGATGGCCGCCGAGGTGGATGAGGCACTGCGCGAGATCGTGCGGGTGCATGGCGGCCGTGATGCGGCGGGCGCGGCCGAATATCTGGAGGCGATGAAGAAAGCGCGCCGATACCAGCGGGACGTCTACTGATAACGGCCCTGGATTATTCTGAGCGACCCAGCTCGATTGTGATAACATCCTGATCATCAGATAGTTAGTATTCGCCATCGGCTCGATATGCGTTTGAGCCGGGCAATCCGGCGTCCTTTCTTTCCACACAGCGTGCGCCGAGGCCGGGCGACGGCACGCCTTTCCGATTGACGGGACAGGATCGTCGCCGAGAGTTTCCCCGAAACAGGAGGCTGAGATGAGAGAGAGTTTCACCCGGCGTGCGGCGTTGAAGACAATCGCTGGATCCGCGGCCGCCATTGCGGTATTTCGCGAGCATCTGGAGGCCGCTGCGCCGGAATTGAAGGGCAACGTCCGACACTCGGTGTGCAAGTGGTGCTACAAGAACATCAGCCTCGAGGACATGTGCAAGGCGGGCAAGGCCATGGGGCTGGAGGCTATCGACCTGCTCGAGATCAAGGATTTCCCCGTGCTCAAGGCTCACGGGCTGGTGTGCGCGATGGTGTCGGGAGTGCCGGGCGGCATCCCGAAGGGGCTCAACCGGCCCGAGAACCATGACGCGATCGTGCAATTCATGGAGCAGGCGATCCCCGAGGCGGCGAAGGCGGGGGCGCCGAACGTGATCTGTTTTTCTGGCAACCGGGAGGGGATGGCCGACGAGCAAGGTCTGGAGAATTGCGCCAAGGGGCTGAAGCGGATCATGCCGATCGCCGAGCAGCACAAGGTGACGGTCGCGATGGAGTTGCTCAACAGCAAGGTCAACCACAAGGACTACATGTGCGACCGGAGCGCATGGGGGGTCGATCTGTGCAAGCGCGTTGGCTCGGAGCGTTTCAAGTTGCTCTACGACATCTATCACATGCAGATCATGGAGGGCGACCTGATCGCGACGATCAAGGCGAACCACCAGTATTTCTGCCACTACCACACCGGCGGGGTCCCCGGCCGCGCCGAGATCGACGAGACGCAGGAGATCTATTATCCGGCGGTGATGCGGGCGATCGTGGCCACGGGCTTCAAGGGTTTCGTTGCGCAGGAGTTTATCCCGAAACGGCCCGATGCCCTCGGATCGCTGAAACAGGGCGTGCAGATCTGCGACGTGTGAGGCGGGCGCCAACCCCGTGGACCCGGACCATGCGCGGCATCGGCGCCATCGCCCTCGGCCTGCGATGCCACGGCGCGGGCGGGCACGCGGGCCGGGTGAAACTTCGGAACATCAGGATCAGGAGGTTGCCATGAGTGTCGGTTCACGGGCGTGTCGCGTTTTTACTTTCTTGGCCTTGGCCGCATGGGCCCAGTCGGCGTCGTCGGCCCCGCAGGCGGCCGGGCCGATCGCGGCCGCGCTCCAGAGATTCGTCGATGACGGGACCGTGGCGGGCGCCGTGGGGTTGGTTGCGGACCGGGACGGCGTGCGGTGGCTCGACGCGGTCGGCAAGTCGAACCTCGCCTCCGGCCGTGCGATGGCAAAGGATGACATCTTTTGGATCGCCTCGATGACCAAGCCCATGACGGGTGCTGCGGTGGCCATGCTGGAGGAGGAGGGAAGACTTTCCGCCTCGGATCCCGTGGAGAAGTACCTTCCGGAATTTCGGGGCATGTGGGTCATCGCCTCGCAATCGAAGGAGGAGATGGTGCTCCGGCGGGCGGCGCGACCGATCACGATCCACGACCTTCTGACGCACAGCTCGGGGCTCAACGATCTGGAGCCACCCCGCCACGATTGTTCGCTGGCCGAGCTGGTGATGGCGTATTCCCAGAAGCCACTTCTATTCGAGCCGGGCAGCCAGTGGAAGTACTGCAACACCGGCATCAACACCCTCGGCCGCATCGTCGAGGTGGTCTCGGGCAAGGCCTATGCCGCATTCATGCGCGAACGGCTATTTGAGCCGTTGGACATGGGGGACACCACCTTCTGGCCGTCGGGGGAACAATTGGGGCGGCTGGCAAAATCCTACAAGCAGAAGGAGGGCGGCGGGCTCGAGGAAACCGGCATACGGCATCTCAAGGGCGACCTCTCCGACCAGACGCGCACCGCTTTCCCCATGGGGGGACTGTTCTCCACCGCGCGTGACGTGTCCCGTTTCTATCGCATGCTGCTCAATGGCGGCGCACTGGAGGGACGGCGCGTACTCAAGGCCGAGACCGTTGCACGGATGACGAGCACGCAGAGCGGCGACCTGAAGACGGGGTTCGTTGATGGGATGAGCTATGGTTATGCGTGCGGAGTCGTCCGGGAACCCCAGGGCGTCACGGCGATGCTCTCCCCGGGGACATTCGGCCACGGTGGCGCGCACGGGACCCAGAGCTGGGCCGATCCCAAGAGGGGCATCGCCTACATCCTGATGATCCAGCGAGCGGGCCTCCCGAATGCCGACGGATCGGACATGCGGCGCGCCTTCCAGGAGGCCGCCGCAAAGGCATTCCCGTGACTCCGCGGCCGGTGCGCGGGGGCAGGGCTAGCCAGAGTGCCTGCGCGCCAGATCATTCAGGGTGAAATTTTCCCGGACGGGGCCGTTTTGGACTGCGGTGGCAGAGCGAAGCGATGACACCGCTTTTGCCCCCGGCGGAGCCGAAGCCGATGGCCTCGGTTCGCGCTTCGCGCGCTGCCAAAGCGGTGGCGCAGTCCGGCGGTTGCCGGACTCTGCCACCGCAGTCCAAAACCCTCCCGGCCCGGATCCTGGGTCGGGGCACGAGCCGCGCCCGCGAACAACGGCCCAAAGTTTCTGGCTAGCCCCGCCGCCGGCGCGCGGCGGGGTCGACCGGATCGATAGCGCGCCGCATCATTCATGTGGAGACTTCCGCCACGTGGTGCGGGCAATCTTGTCTGCAATCACAAGACGTTGCCACATCGTGGGTTGGCGGACAGGATTGTCCGCCCCACGGTCTTGGGCGCGGCATGAAGTTTCAGGTCAGCGTGGTGTGGTGCCGCCGATGGCCCGCTGATGTTGCTGTTTCTCAAGTTCGACGAAGATCTCGCTGAGCTGGTCCCATGATTTTCTGGGTGGACGGGGGCCCTTGACCCATTCGACGTGTCGTCCGCGCCAGATGGAGTAGATGGCGGGCACGATCTCCAGGGTGAGGATCGTGCTCGTGATCAGGCCGCCGACCATCGGGGCGGCGATGCGCTGGATGGCCTCGGCGCCGGCCCCATGCGCCCAGAGCGCGGGGACGAGGCCGAGCGTGATCATGGAGACGGTCATCAGCTTTGGGCGGACGCGCTGGACCGCGCCGTACGTAATCGATTCAAAAAGATCGTGCTGGGTCCTCATGCGCCCCGCCCGCTGATAGGCGTGAAAGGCCTCATCGAGGTAGATAATCATCACCGTGCCGGTCTGGGCGGCGAGCCCGGCGAGGGCGATGATGCCAACCCAGACGGCGATGCTCAGGTTGTAGCCCAGCAGCCAGAGCAGCCAGATGCTGCCGGTCATGGCGAAGGGAATCGACAAGAGGATGATGAAGGTCTCGGGGATGCTCTTGAAATTCATGTAGAGGAGTACGAAAATCAGAGCGAGGGTGACCGGCACCACCAGCTTGAGGCGTTCGCGCACCCTGAGCATGTGCTCGTATTGGCCGGACCACTCCAGCCGGTAGCCGGCCGGCAGCAAACCCGCCTTTTCGATCTTCTCCGCCACCGCCCGCTTGGCCTCATCGACATAACCGCCGATATCGCGCCCGGCCATGTCCACGTACACCCAGCCGGTGAGCGAGCCGTTCTCGTTCCGGATGACCGGCGGGCCGGTGGTGGTACGGATGTCCACCAGTTGCCCGAGCGGAATCTGCTGGAGTCCCCCCGCGCCGGCGGGCGTGCCCGCCGCGACCATGCCGTCGGCGCCCGTCGCCGCGCCGCCCAGCGGGGCGGACAGGACTGGGACGAGCACGCGCTTGAGCTTGTCCGCGTCGTCCCGTAGCTCTCGGCTGTAGCGGACGTTGATCGTGTAACGCTCGCGTCCCTCGATGGTGCGCGCGATCGCCATGCCCCCGATGGACGTCTCCACCTGCATCAGGACGTCCTCGACGTTGAGTCCGTATCGGGCGATCTCCGAACGGATCGGAACGATGTCGATGTAGTAGCCGCCCGTGGTGCGCTCGGCGAACACGCTGCGCGTGCCGGGGATCTCGCGCATGACGGACTCAATGTGTTCGCCCAATTTTCGAATCTGCTCGAGGTCGGGACCAAAGATCTTGATGCCGATCGGCGTCCGGATGCCCGTGGTCAACATGTCGATGCGACCTTTGATCGGCATGGTCCAGGCATTCACCTGGCCGGGGATTTGGAGCGCCTCGTCCATCTCCGTGATCAGCTCGTCCCAGCTCATGCGGCGCATGTCGGGCCAGATCTTGCGAAAGCCCTTCTGGATCCATTCCGGCGCCCAGCCCGAGTACCAGCGTGGGCGGGGGATGCGGCGCCATTCCTTTTCGGGCTTCAGCTGCACGACGGTCTCGAACATTTCCATCGGCGCGGGATCCGTGGCGGTCTCCGAGCGGCCCGCCTTGCCGTGGACCGTGAGCACCTCGGGGAATTGTCTGAGGATGCGGTCCTGGATCTGCATCACCCGCGTGGCCTCGGTGATCGACATGGTGGGCATCGAGGTCGGCATGTAGAGGATGGTCCCCTCGTTGAGCGGCGGCATGAACTCCGAGCCAAGTCGCTTGTAGATGGGATACGAGGAGGCGACCAGGAGCACCGCGATCGCGATGGATAAGACGCGTCGCGTCATGAGCATGCTGACCCACGGGTAGTAGATCCTGTGGAGGAAGCGGCTGATGGGATGCCTGTGCTCGGGGATCACCCTGGCGCCGGTCATCAGGACGATCAGGGCCGGGCCGATGGTCAGGGAGAGGAACGCGGCCCAGGCCATCGTGAAGGTCTTGGTGAAGGCCAGAGGCTTGAAGAGCCGTCCCTCTTGCGACTCTAGGGTGAAGACCGGCATGAAGCTGACGGTGATCACCAGCAGGGCAAAGAACAGCGGTTTGCCCAGCTGCTTGCACGCCGCGATGATGATCTCCTGCTTCTGTTTGCGGCCCAGGCCGGGCGGGGCGTGCTCGAGGTGCTTGTGGACATTTTCCACCATCACCACGGCCTCGTCGCAGAGCGCGCCGATGGCGATGGCGATGCCGGCCAGCGACATGATGTTTGCCGTCAGCCCCATGAAATACATGGGGATGAAAGCGAGCGCCACCGCGATGGGCAACGTGACGATGGCCCGCGCGGCGCCACCGAAATCCAGCAGGAACACGATGACGATGATCGAGACGATGATGGATTCCTCGATGATGGTGCGCGTGAGGGTGTGAATGGAGCGGTTGATGAGATCGGAGCGGTCGTAGGTGGTCACGATCTCCACGCCCTCCGGGAGCGATGGTTTGACTTCCTCCAGCTTGGCCTTGATGCGGTCGATGACCTGCAGGACGTTCTGCCCGAATCGCACCACGACGATGCCGCCGGTGGTTTCCCCCTCGCCGTTAAAGTCGGCCGCGCCGCGCCGCATCTCCGGGCCGAACGCGATGTTGCGGGCCACGTCCTTCAGCAAGACGGGCGTCCCCCGCGCGTCGGCACCGACCACGACGAGGCGCAGGTCCTCCAGCGACGTGATGTAGCCCTTGCCCCGGATGAGGTACGTCGTGCCGTTCCGCTCCATCTCGCGACCGCCGACGTCGTTGTTGGCGCTGCGGATGGCGGATACGACCCGGCTGATGGGGACGCCATAGGCGAGCAGCCTGTCGGGATCGATCTCCACCTGGTACTGCTTTTCGAAGCCGCCGATCGTGGCCACTTCGGCGACGCCCTCGACGCTCTGTATCCAGTAGCGGAGGTGCCATTGTTGGAACGACCGCAGGTCCGCCAGATCACGTTTGCCGCTCCGGTCCACCAGCGCGTATTGGAAGCCCCATCCGACGCCGGTGGCATCGGGCCCCAGCGTGGGGGTGACGCCCGGCGGCAGGTTTCCGGCCAGACCCTGCATGTACTCCAGCACGCGGGACCGCGCCCAGTAGATGTCCGTGCCGTCCTTGAAGATCACGTACACGAACGAGTAGCCGAAGAAGGAATAGCCTCGCACCGTTCGGACGTTCGGGGCGCTGATGAGCTTGGTGACGATGGGATAGGTGATCTGGTCCTCGACCAGATTGGGGCTGCGTCCCTCCCACTGCGTGAAAACGATCACCTGTACATCGGTCAGGTCCGGAATGGCATCCAAGGGCGTGTTGCGCAGGCAGAAGACGCCCCCGACGGTGAGCGCGCCCACCAGCAGGAAGACCATGAACTTGTTGCGCGCGCTCCATTCGATGATGCGCTCGACGAGGGCATCCCTTTGTGGCGGCGGCACCTGGGGTGTGGCGTTATCAGGCATGGTGTCACGTGAATCTAGTGCTTGTGTTCGCCGCCCTCGCCCATGCCGGCGATCGCGGCCTTGAGCTGGCTTTCCGAATCCACGAGGAACAGGGCACGGGTGACGACTTTCTCTCCCTCCTTCACGCCATCGAGCACCTCGTAATCGTCATCGGTCCTGGCCCCGACCTTCAGTTCGCGGGGTTCGAGGTGGCCGTCGGGGCCATCGACGAAGGCGATGAGGCGAAGGCCGGTGTCGATGACCGCGCTGGCCGGGATGAGGACCTTTTCCCCGAGGGGGATCTGGATCGCGACGCTGGCCCACATGTCCGGGCGCAGCAGGTGCCCGGGGTTGTCGAGCTCAAGCCGCACGCGACCGCGCCGTGTCTGGGGATCGATGTGCGGGTAGATGAAAGTGATGGGCGACGCGATGGTCTTGTTGCCGAGGTAGGGAAACGTGATGGTGGCTAGCAGGCCCGGCTTTATCAGTGGAAAATCAGATTCGAATACCCAGGCGTCAAGCCACAGGTGGGAGAGGTCGGCGACGTCGTAGAGCGCCTCGCCAGCCATGAACGCCTTGCCCTCGACGGCCATCTTGGCGACGACGTGGCCCGCGATCGGCGACCGAAAGAGCATCTCATCGCTGGCCGTGCCGCGTTGCTCGAGGGAGCGGATCTCGTCGTCGCCGATCTCCCAGAGTTCGAGCCGGCGGCGCGCGGAGCCGAGGAGATTGGCGGCGGCGCGGCGCTGTTCGGCGGACGCGTCGGCCCTCAGTTGCTGGACGCCACGCCAGGCGATCAGGTACTCGTTCTCGGTGGAGAAGAGCTCCGGGCTATAGACCGTGAAGAGTGGCTGGCCCTTTTCGACCGGCGCGCCGGTGAAGTTGACGTGCAGCGTTCGCACCCAGCCGCCGAATCGTGGTGCGATTCGGGCGTAGCGGGTCTCGTCGTGCGTCACCACTGCGGTGGTCCGGACAATGGGCGTGAGCGCTCGCTTCTCGACCTTCGAGAGCGACAGGCCGATCAGTTGTCGCTTCTCGGGTGAAAGGCTGACGCTGATCCGGCCGGGGACGCCGGAGGCATCCTTCGCGACCGCGCCGTGGCCCTCGTGCCCGCTGCCCGGCGGCTTGTCCTCCTTGATGGGCACGAGCTTCATGCCGCAGATGGGGCAGTCACCCATCGTGTCACTCACGTAGGTGGGGTGCATCGGACAGTGGTATCGCTGTGCCTTGGCGCCGCCATCATGCCCCGCGTCCGCCGCGCCGTGGCGCCCGCAACCCGCGACCGGCAGGGCGAGCAGCACGGCGATGGCCATTTTGAAGAGGATGCTAGCGTTTCGTTCCATGGGTCACCTTTGGGGCTTTGGGTTTCTTGGGCAAATCGGGTTTGGTGGGCGAGGTCGTGGGCAGCACGGGCGCGTCCCGGGGGGGTAAGCCGGCGACGAGCAGGGAGAGATCCGCGAGGGCGAGTTCGCGCTCGGTCTGCGCCTCCAGGGCCTCGATCTCGACATTGAGCACCGTGCGCCACGTGTCGATGAGGTTGAAAAATTCGGTCTTGCTGGCGAGGTAGCTGGAGCGCGCGACCTCGAGGGATTCCCGGGTCTTGGGTCCCACGACATCGCGGGCGAGGGTGAGATTGCGGCCAGCCTGGCGAACCATGAAGCTCTTCTCCGCCAGTTCGGCCGCGAGGCGGATCTCTTCGGCGGAGAGGCGCGCCTCGGCCGCGCCTTTAGTTGCCTGCGCGTCGGCGATCTGCGCGGCTATTTTATCGCGCCAGATGGGCAGCGTGAGACTGAATCCGGGGCGGTACATGGTCGGGGCCGCGAGGGCGTCCGCCTCGAGCCCGACGGAGACATCCGGCCATCTCTCCCTGCGCGCCGCCCGGATCAGCGCCTCGGCGCGGCGGACGTCGGCCTCCATGGCCCCGATCCTGGGGTTGCGCGAGAACGCTGTGGCGAGGATCTTGTCAACGTCGATATCCGCGGGACTCATCTCGAAGTGGAGGGGTGGGGACGGATCGGGATCCGTCTTGCCGAGGCCGAGCGCGGCCTTGAAGGCGGCAAGGAGCGGTTTGCGCGAATCGTCGAGGTTTGCGATCTCGTTGCGGACGCGGTCCTCCTCGATCTGGGCACGCAGGACATCCTGGGCGGTCACCTTGCCGACCTCATTCTGCCGCCGGGCGATCTCTTCGAGATCGGCCGCGAGTTCGAGCGCCTTTCGCTCGACCCGGATTTTTTCTTCGAGGAACTGAAGCTGGTAATAGGCGCGTTTGAGGCCGTTGGCGGCCTTCAGCACCGCCAGTTCGAAGGCAAAGTATTTCGATTGGCTTTCGGCGGAAGACGCCTGGCCCCGTGCGCTGAGTTTCGCCAGGACGGGAAAATCCATCATCAGGCCCGGCATGATGGTTTGGACGATCCTGGTGATGTCGGTCTCGAACGTGAGGCGTGGATCGGGGAGAGATCGCGAGACGGTGATTCGCTCGACGGATGCGAGCCAATCGAAATAGGCGGCCTCCACGGCTGGCTGGTTGAGCATGGCGAAACGGAGCAATTCAGCGAGGCCCGACTTCGGTGAGGGCGGTGTCAGCTTTGGCTTTTGGCCGGGTGGGCGGTAGGCGCCAGCCAGCGCCGCCGCGGCCTGGCGGGCCTGTTGTTCGCCGGGTGCCGGTACGCCGGTGCAACCGGTGACCAGGGCCAGCAGGGCGAGCGCCGTGAGCCACGTCAGGGTGGCTGGCCGGAATGGCCCGATGCCATTGGCCGGTCGCTCGAGCAACCATACCGCAGGGGGAGGGAACGTCTGATCGCATTGCTCGACAGTCATTGCTGTTTCCTCTGGCGTTTGATTTGGAGAAGTGTTTCTCGGCGGGCGGTGGCCCCTTTGTCGATCATTCAATGAACACACATGCCGCCCTTGCACTCGCAGGGGCTGAACACCCGCGCTCTCATCATCGCGGCGTATCGTCGGCCCTGCTCGGGGGGCATGGCTGCGGCGACGGCTTGCGCGTGCCGCAGATAAAGCCGCTGTGATTCAAAGCGGAGGTCGGCTGCCTCGCGCAAGGCCGCATCGAGCCCGGACGAGTAGCCCGTTTCCTCTTTCGCAAATTCGCCGATGCGGCGGCGATTTGCGGCGACCCGACGGCACAGGTCTTCGCAGGCGGGCTTATAGGAGTCGTGCAGGGTCCGGACGCGGGCGAACGTCTGATCGTCGAGGGCGAATTCCCGTTTGAGCCAGTCCATGGTGCTCTCGCACGGCGGCCGCGCGCCACAGTCGGGCCGCTGGATGCGCGAGCCGGCCACGAAGGCCGCGGATCCCAGCATAATCGCCAAGGCCAGCAGCAAGAGAGTCCGTCTCATGGGTCCTCCACGTGTTGCGCCGCCAACGTGTACGGGTCCAGGGAATCGACGTAGGCGATCTGAAATTGCGTCCTCGGATCGGTCCCGGCGGCTTTGTCGTGCCACATGCCCAGCACGAAACCGGCAATCAGCGCGAGCGCTGGCAGGGCCGCGGCAAAGCGGATATCGGCGGCGAGCCATTCGCAGGCCTGCCTGAGCCACAGCCACCGGCCCTTGCGGCGCTCTTCATTCAAACGGATGCGGCGCCAGACGTTCGCCTGGAATCCGGGCGGCACTTCAACATCCACCCTCCAGGCATTCATGGCCCGCCCCAGCTCTGGGTCGTTTGTCCTTTGCGCTTTCATTGCCTTGCTATCCGATCCTCTGGTCCCGATGTCTTCAAGGGGGGCGAACGGCGCGCTGTCCCCGGGATATGGCGGTCGCCCCTATCAATGGGCGCAGGCGGGGGAGCACAGCATCACCGTGCGCGTCTCCTTGCTGCCGGCTTTCGTGACCCGGACGCGGAATTTGCAGCCGGGGCAGCGGTGTTCCTGGACGTATCGTGTGCCGAAGGAGCGCTCCTTGCTATCCAGAGGGACGCGAACTGCCGTCAACTCGCGCCTGCAATGCTGGCACTTCATGTGCTCGCCCCCCGTGGCCTGATGGGTGGCATAGATCGGTCCGACCCCGAACCTCTCACCCTTGGACGTGTTCTCTGCACGCGCCTGAATGGCCACGAGGCCCAGGGCCGCCGCCCCGAGCAGGCTGATCCAACGAGTCGTTATCATATGTGTCTGTGATCCTTTCTGATTGAGTCTGATCGGCGGCCACATCGACCGCCTCTAATCCCTACTACACCGCGGGCAGCCCGATCCCTCGCGGCAATTTTTGGAACAAGGTCACATGAATGGGCCAATTCGTTTTCTCACCTCTGCCCGCGCGCGGTACAGGCGCATTTCCACCGCCTTTCTCGAGCAGCCGGCGACGCGCGCAATTTCCTCGTGCGACAGGCACTCGTATTCGGACAGGATCAGGGCAACCCTCATGTCTTCGGGCAACCGCGCAACGGCCTTCCGGACCACGTCCGATAGCTCTCGGCTCGTGACCTCCGAATCGGGGCGTGGGCTGGTGTCGGGCGGGTCCGGGATGCCCTCGTCCTCGCCCCGGCCGAGCCGCTCGGTGGGGTGCCGGGCCCGCCAGCGGTTGTGGTTGCGGGCGAGGTTGGCCGCGATCGTGAAAAGCCATGCCCGGAAGCTCGATCCCGGCCGATAGCGGGCACGGTGTTCGTAGATGCGCACGAAGGCCTCCTGCGCGAGGTCAACGGCGTCGTCAGGGTCGCCCACGAGTCGGGCCAGGAAACGCACGGTGGCCTTCTGCCACCGGTCCATGATCTCGCCGAGCGCGTCGTCGTCGCCCGAGCGCAGGCGCCGCATGGCCTCGTCATCCGCGCTGATTTGCTCCGGGATCATGGGCGATTTCGCGCCAGTGCCAGTGGCCTTTGCCGCACCGTCGACGATCCATCATCAGGGACGCTGGCAGAGTTCTCAAAGTGCGCAAGCGTGGCAGCTCGCTGACGGACAGACGGTCGGTCACCCCTGACGAGTCATGCGGCGATGGGCCGCCGGTACGCGTCGACCGCCCGCCGCCAGTGCGGGGCAACGTCGCGGAAGGCGGATGCCCAGATCTTGCGATGCATCGTGATCATGACCTGGGGGTCGCTGAGCAGCGTGCGCACCTCTTCGTCGGTCAGGCCCGTCGCGCCCTGCTGGACGAGGCGATCGGCGAGCGCCTGAAGGTTCTCGTCGTGGTCTGCGCCGCTGGCCTCTTGGAGCGAGACGTGCACGCCGTTGACATAGGGGTCGATGACCGCGGCGGTGAGGCCAGCGAAGGCGGGATCGGCTGGGCTCGGCAGGGCGGGTGGCACATTGGCGAGCGCGTGGTCGAGTTCGACGAGTTCCGGTGCGGGCGAGGATTGAGCGGGGGTGAGAAGCACGCCCATGCGCCGGAGCCACTGGCCGGGGGCGGGCAAGCTGGTGATCACTGAAAACGGTATCGAGACGAGCAGGCCGAGCAGGACGGGGCTGAGCCACCAGAAGAGCATCCGGCTTGTTTCCCACGCCAGGGCGGCCCATGCGACGGCGAGGAGCGTCTGTCCGCCATGAGCGGCGATCGCCTCGACCCATCCGGTGCCTTCGCCGGCACCGCGCTTCTGGGCCTTCCATTCGACGGATCGGCCGAGGAACATGAAGAGGATGAATCGGCTGTGGAACAACATCAGCACGGGCGCGACGAGGGTCGAGAAGACGAATTCGATCGCGATGCCGACGGCCGTCTTGAAGAGGCCACCGAAGAGGCGCGCGCGTGCGGGGTTTGCGGCGAGCAGCAACCAGGCCAAGAGCTTGGGGCCCAGGAGCAGCACGAGGGTGATGAAGAAAACGAGGAGGCCATGCTGGAGGAGCGAGAGGTGGACAAATTCGCCGACGAACCCCTGGGCCGGCAGTATCGTGGTGAGGCCGCTCCAATTGTGGTCGATGGCCACCCATGTGCTGAGGGCGAGGAACATCAGCCAGAGTGGCGAGGCGAGATATCCCAGGATGCCCATGAGCAGGTGGACTTTGTTGGCGGGGTGGAGGCCTTTGGAAAAAAGCAACCAGGTGTGCTGGAGGTTGCCCTGGCACCAGCGGCGGTCGCGCTTGGCGCTCTCGATGAGCGATTGGGGGCCTTCCTCCCAGCTCCCCTCCAGTTCGTAAAGCAGCCAGACCTCCCAGCCCGCCTTGCGCATCAGCGCGGCCTCCACGAAATCGTGGCTGAGGATCTTGCCGCCGAAAGGCTCGATCCCCGGCAGGTCCGGCAGGTCACAATACTCGATGAATGGCTCGAGGCGAATGACGGCGTTGTGGCCCCAGTAATTGCCGACGCCGCATTGCCAGAAGTCGAGGCCGGCGCAGAACATGCGCCCGTAGAGACCATTGGAAAACTGTTGGATGCGGCCCCAAAGGGATTCTCCTCCGAAGATGCGGGGCGCGGTCTGGAGGATGCCGATGCGGGGGTTGGCCTCCATCAGGCGGGTCATGCGCACGATGTCGGCGCCGGCCATGACGCTGTCGGCGTCGCAGACGATCATGTACGTGTAGCGCCCGCCCCAGGTGCGGCAGAAGTCGGCGATGTTGCCGCTTTTCTTGTTCACGTTGTCGCGCCGATGCCGGTAGAAGATCCGGCCGAAGCCGCCGACCTCCCGGCATAGGTGGACCCAGGCCATCTCCTCTTCGACCCAGCGGTCGGGGCTGCGGGTGTCGCTGAGAACGAAGAACTCAAAGCTGCCAAGTTGTCCCTCGCGCTCGATCGACCGGTAGATGGCGCGGAGGCCGGCGAAGACGCGCGCGACATTCTCGTTGTACACGACGAAGACCAGGGCGGTGGTCGGGATCGACTTTTTGGAGGGCGGTGCCTCGGGCGGAGGGTAGCCGCCGCGCCGCTCGCGCGGGAACATCAGCAGGAAACCGACGAGTGCGTGGATGAAACCCAGGCAGAGCATGGTGAACAAGATGCAGAAGAGGCCGAACAGCAGGAGGCGTGCGCCGTTGAACCCGAGGCGCCAGAGGAAATCGGCCATCAGCACGCATCCGGCCAATGAGAGGACGCCCGCGGAGCCGAACACCAGGATCAGGCGCCATGCGGGGTGGCGGTCGAATCGGGGGTGCGGGGCGGGGGGAGTCTCTGGAGGACGGCTGGTGGCCGCGCCTGCGAGTGGGCCGGCATCGGCTGGCGGTGCGCTGTCGTCCACCGGTTTCACCAGAGGAAGAAGACGAGTCCCGTGACGATGGAGGCGACGAGGGTCCAGGAGATCATGGCGCGGATGATGGGCGTTCTGTTGAGTGACTCCCAGGTCTGCGACGCGCCGGTGACGATGGCTGAGAGTTCGATGGGGCGCGGTGTCATGGTGCGCTTCTGGAACTTGGGGCCGGCGTTGAGGTAGCTGCGCCGCATGCGCTCGACGAATTCCTCGGGCCATGGTGGGTCGGCCAGAAAATATCGCTCCCAGCGGCCCGGCATGTCGGCGAGGAAGAGCGCGAGGCGCCCGCGGCCCGCGATGCGCTCTTTGGGCAGCTTGACGTCGAGGACGCGCTCGAACCATTCGGCGACGAGTTTTGCGGTCGACTGCATGGCGAGGACCTGCGGCTCGCCGCCGGATTGCTTCTGCATGTCGGCGGCGCGCTTGAGAACGCGGTACACGAGGCGGCTGAGCAGCAGCTTATTACGGATCCTGAGCGCCGAGAAATAGGCCTCGACGCGGGCGTAGGCCTCGTCCCATCCATCCAGGCCGGCCTCCCACGCCGCATCGGCGGGCGCGGTTACAGCTGGGTCCGGTACGTCCATGTCTCGGAAAGATAATCCTCGCCGGACTTGAGGCAGCAGCGCAGTTCGATGGGGCCGATTTGGGCGGGGGGCGTGTTGGTGCTGGCGGGCCGGACCTCAAAACTCGCCCGCCAGATCCCGTTGAAGGGATTTCGCAGGGTGCGCACGTTTTCGACCGAGACGGGCGCACCGTTGGCCACCGTCACGACGGCATCGGGCGGCTTCTCGGATGGCAATTCGCGCAGGCGCGGGCCGTCGAACTCGACGATCATGAAGCGCACGCCGGGGGCCCAGGGGTGCGTGCCGCTGCGCGTGGCGACGGTCCAGCAGGCGGCGCCGGCGGGATTCTCCATCATGCCCCAGGTCTGCCGATAGGAATACCGGAACGGTTTGAGCGGTTGGGGCGTCGCGTCGGGAATCCAATACACGACGACGTTGTCTGCGAGTTCCTCTTGTGTTGGCAGTTCGACGAGCCGGACCTCACCGGGGCCCCAGTCGCTGGTGGGTTCCACCCAGATGCTGGGCCTCTGGTGGTAGAGTGCCTCGAGGTCCTGATAGTTGGCGAAGCTGCGATCGCGCTGGAGGAGGCCGAAGCCCTTGACGCCATGGAGCTTGAAGGAGTGCGTCTCGATGCGCGGGGGATTGTTGGAGGTGGGGCGCCACATGCACTCGCCGCTGGCGGTTCGAATCGCAAGCCCGTCGGAATCGTGGACCTCCGGGCGATAGTCGTCGAAGCGCTGGCGGGAGTTCTCGCCGAACCAGAACATGCTGCTGAAGGGGGAGACGCCGACGACCGCGGATACTTTTCGGAAGAAGAGGGAAGCATGGACAGCGACGGTCGTGGGATCGCCGGGGGCGATGTCGAACTGGTACGCGCCGGCGACGCTATCGGAATCCAGCAGGGCGAAGATCGTGATGGTGCGCTGCGTCCCCTCGGGTTTACCGACCCAGAATTCCCTGAAGATGGGGAATTCTTCGGTGATGCCGGGAAGGGCGCAGTTGAGTGCGAGGCCGCGGGAGGAGAGGCCGTAAACGTTGCCTTTGCCCAGCGCGCGAAAATAGCTGGCCCCCTGGAAAACGATGGCCTCGTCGAAGACGTCTGGCTTGTTCAGTGGGAAGTGCAGGCGCAGGCCGGCGTAGCCCAGGGTGGGTGGCAGGCTCGAGGTCATGCCGCTGCGGCTGTAGTCGAAGAAGTCCTGGACGAACCGGAGACGCTGGCAGTGGGTGTGCGTGAATTCGTTGATGTGAACCGGCTGGGTGAACAGGTATCCGAGATGGAAGAGGTGCATCTGGAAGTTGAGGTTCTCGGACTTCCAGATGGCGCGTTCGGGCAGGAATCGGATGGCCCGGTACTGGTCGTACTTGAGGGCCGAGAGGATCTTCATGGCGGAGGCATCTTCGCCGCGCGGCGCGTCTGGCCGATAAGGCCCTTGGGCCAGTCGCTGGGCGATCTCCTCGACGTAGGCCAGGTCGATCTTGACGCGTTTGATGGCGTCCTGGGCCGAGGAGGTGTCCGGGGCGGCCGCGGCCAGTAAAAAGACCGCCGTCAGCCCCAAGCGAAGGCCTTGATCAGGAATGGACGGCATACTGGTGGAAAGATGGTAGGGTGCGCCGCCGGGAAGTCAATGGGGTGCCGCGCCATGGACATGCGGATGATTGCGCCCTGGGGTGCTGGCGTGTAGTCCTGCCCTCATGGCGCACATCTATGGGGCCCCCTGGGGCGTGAAGCTGAAGGTGGCGACGGTCGCCGGTTCGGTGATCGTGATGGCGGTGACGTTTTTCACCTGTTGGCAGGCGGGCCGGTCGGGGGCGCCGGCGCCGGTTGTTTGGCTGTGCGCCCTGCTGCCGCTGATCGTCGTGGGTTCTGCGCTCTTCGCGATAAGGGGCTACACGGTGGATTCCAACGGCGTCTTCGTGCACCGGTTGCTGTGGACGAATCAGTTGCCATGGGCGGGGCTGCGAGAGGTCGGGGCGGATCCCGGGGCCATGTGCGGTGGGATAAGGACCTGTGGCAACGGTGGCCTGTTCTCGTTCTCGGGTCGCTATTGGAACCGCAGGCTGGGCCACTATCGAGCGCTCGTGACGGATCCCTCGCGCGCCGTCGTGCTGAAATACGACACCAGGACGGTCGTTCTGTCCCCCGATGATCCCGCGGCGTTTGTGGAGGACGTGCGGCATCGGATCCGGAAGGGATGAGGGGCGCACCCAGCCGAGCGCCTAACCCGGATATTTCACAGGCTTCCAGCTGTGAAATTCCAGGCTAAGCGTTTTTGGGGATTCGGTCAGGCCGTTACCGTATCGGCCACAGACTGTGGTCAGGGCGCATCAAATTGATACGTTCCTGCGGCGGCCTCGAACACTGCGCATCCGTCTTTTTCGCCCAGGGGTTTGAGCGCATGGCTTTCGGCGGTTGGTTTGCCGTTCTCGCTGACGCGGGATGGGTCCTTGGTGGGGACATGGATTGTCGCGGTGGTGTTGGCGGGGACCTCGATCTCGATGTGGATCGGGCCATCTTTCTGTTTGCGCCATGAGGAACGGATGGTGCCGTATGGGGTTTCGGTGTGCGCGCGGACCCATTGGAGGTCACCGGCGGGCATGGGTCGGATGATGGCGTGTTTGAAGGCGGGTTTCTCGGGGTCGGGGCGGATGCCGGCGAGGTACTGGTAGAACCAGGCGCTGATGTCGCCGAACATGATGTGCATGCGGGAGGCTTTTCCGGGCCAATCCTCCCAGAGCGTTGTGGCGCCTTGGGGGAGCCACGCCCCGAAGCCCGGAAAGTCCTTTTGGGTGGCGGCGTGCCAGGCCAGTTCGTGGTGGCCGTTGTCGCTTAGGGCGCGGAAGAGGTATTTGACGCCGAGGATGCCGCAGTCGATGTGGTCGTTGGCGGTGCGGACAGCCGCGGCGAGGCGTTCAACGGTGCGGGCGCGGGTCTCCGCGGGCGCGAGGCCGTGGTGCAAGGCGCAGCTCAGGGCCGTCTGACTGCCGTTGGCGTAGTCGCCATCGGGTTTTCCGAATTCGCGGTTGAAGGCGGTTCGGATGCCGTCGGCGAGCCGATCATATTTCGCGGCATCGGGGCCGGAGCCGGTGAGGCGCGCGGCGGCGGCCACGATGCGCGCGTCGTTGAAGTAATAGCCGGTGGAAGTCAGGGGCGCGGGCGTGACAGTTTTTGCCGGGCACCAATCGCCGAGGCCGCAGGGGACGACGCCGTCGTGGGAGCGGGCGGTGAGGTAATCGACGTAGCGTTTCATGCGGTCGAGGTGCCGCTCGAGGATGCGGTCGTCGCCACGGTAGAGGTGCATGTACCAGGGGATGAGGAGGAAGGCGCTGTCCCAGGCTGGGCCGTTGCCCCAGTGGTAGCCCCAGCCGGATGTGGGGACGATGGCGCAGATATCCCCGAATTCGCGCTGCTCGTCGTGAATGTCCTGGATCCACTTGGCGTAGGCGGGGCCATTGTCCCAGTTATACATGGCCTGTTCTGCGGCGAGATGGGCATCGCCAGTCCAGCCATTCTTCTCTCGGTGAGGGCAGTCTGTCGGGTAGCCGTGAAAATTGGCGCGGTACGAGGCGAGCGTCATCGACTGGATGGCGTTGGCGGTCGCGTCAGAGCACTCGAACGATCCGGCCTTCGGAAAATCGGTGTGGGCGAATCGGCCGCGGAGGTTGCCCGTCGCCAACTTGCCGGGGAAGCCGTCGACCTGGACATAGCGGAATCCGTGATAGACGAAGCGGGGTTCCCACGTTTCCTCGCCGCCGCCGCGGAAGATGTAGGTATCGGTCTGGAAGGGTCCGGCGAAGGTGAACTTGGAGATCTCGTTTCGGTCGACGAGCCCTCGCGGGTCGATGCGCTCGCCATAGCGGAGGGTGACTTCTGTTCCCGCGGGGGCCGATGCGCGGATCTGGGCCCATCCGGCGAATGCGCGGCCCATGTCCACGACGAAGGTGCCGGGGCGGGGTTCGGTGACGGATGTTGGCTCGATCGTCTCGGTGACGCGGATCGGGGGCATGGCCTGCGCGGCGATGGTGCCGCCGGGACCCTCGGCGACGCGCGGGGTGACCCAGCCGGCGTCGTCAAAACCAGGGGCGTCCCATCCGGACAGGGCGACCTCGCGCCGGGCGTCATAGACCTCCCCCTGAAAGATGCTGTCGTTGAGCACCGGGCCGGTGGAGGCCCGCCACGACTCATCGGTGACCACGGTCTGGGTTGAGCCGTCGGCGAACTCGACGCGAAGGTGCGCGAGCAGCATGGGTTCCTTGCGCCAGGGGGACTGGTCGAAGTTCCATGTGGTGCGGGTGTGCATGTTGAGCCAGCCGTTGCCAAGCATGACCCCGATGGCGTTGTCGCCCTCTCTGAGGAGTCGTGTCACGTCGTGGGTGGCGTAGAGGGCGCGGCGGTCGTAGCGGGTGAATGCGGGGTCGAGGCAGCAGTCACCGACCTTCTGTCCATTGATGTGCGCCTCATGGTAGCCGAGGCCACAGAGGTACAGCGTGGCGGAACGGATGGGCTTTCCGAGTCGGAAGGCCTTTCGGAAGATCGGGCTGGGCGATTTCTGTCGCCATCCGGGGCGATAGCCGATCGACGGTTTGCCCCAGGGGGCCATGCCCACGGGGCCGATCACCTGCGCGGCGGGCCACGAGGCGTCATCGTGGTCGGGCCGATTCCACGCCGGTTTTCCCGCGGGTTGCCCGGATGCCTTCCACGAGCCGTCTGTCGCCGATGTGATGCGGTGTCCGTCGGCCAATTCGACGACGACCTTCGCGGCGAGGCCGGCGGGGCCCGAGGCATAGTTTTCGACGGCCAGCGCGAGGACGTTGCGCCCCGGGTGGAGGCGCTCGGTCAACTCCACCTCCAGCGCCTCGCGCGCGGCACAGCGCTCGGGTTCACTCTCGCTGATTTTATCGCCATCCAGGAAGAGCCCGAAATGGTCGTCGGCGGCCACCGCGATGTAGGCCCAGGAGACGCGGGCATCCGCGGGCAGTTCGATGGTTTTGCGAAAGTACGCGGTGCCCTTGGGGCGGAGTTCCCGGGTGCCGTGGTTTGCCGCCCATATCCACTGCGCGTCGTCCAGCGAGAGGTCGGCCGAAGGGTGACCCTTGGGGATCGACCGCGCCGTCGTGGCGCCGTGAGCGAGCCAGTTGGCGCCCCATTCCTCAGCCCGGAGGATGCCCATGCCCCACATCGCGGGCACGCTCCAGGCCGTGGTTTTTCCATCGGCGTCCCAGATCTGGACTTTCCAGTGGCAGCGCTGGTGTGACGCGAGTGGCTTGCCGATGTACGGGATCTGGATCGATCGGTCGGAGTCGACCCGGCCGGTGTCCCACAGGTCGCCCTCGTCGCGGGCGAGCCCGTCGGGGGAGGATGCGACGAGGACGCGATAGGCGGTCTGGCGGGCCCCGCGGCGGTTGTCGCGCATGGCCCACGACAGGCGCGGAACGCCCTCGTCGAGGCCGATGGGGTTCTCCATGGCCTCGCAGCGGAGCGCCGTGACCCTGGCGGGACTCTCGGCCGTCGGGGGCAACGCATCGGCAGTGGGGGTGAAGAGGGTGGTCAGGGCGACCACGGCACAGGCTATCGTGGCATGAGATGGATTCACGGGCCGACGTTGGCGGGGCAGCCGGGTAGCGTCAAGGAAGGGGCGGCCGCCGCAGCAGTCCAAGACGCGGGGCGTGGCGCGGGATGCCGTGAAGGGGCGCCAGCTTATGGAGGGCGGCGCGCTACCGCACCGCTTTTTAGGGCAAACGGATTCTTCGAGCTAGTGCGGTGTCTCGTTTGGTCCTGACACACGCTTCGGGAGGGCCCGCGGCCTGAGGCTGTCTCAAAACTCAAACGCCCAACACGGAACATCCAACAATCAATGCCGATCTGATGATAGAGGGGACCTCCAATGGTGTGCGGCGCGCGACAATGCACGGCATCTCACAGAGATGCCCTACAAAATTTGTAGGCCGCCTGTGCCAGGCGGCGCGGTTCAGAGGTTTTGAGACACGCTCGCCTCGCAGGCCGCGCCGGCCAAGGAACCGCGCACCCGGTGAGACGCGGACGCCGGGGCCGGCGTCCCTCCCCGTTTTCAAGTCGGATCAGATGGATGTTCAGATTCATCTGAGACACCGCAATAGACCCCATGCCCCGGCCGCCCGCCCGACGGCGAGTCTTCGGGGCACCACCGGGGGTGAAAATCGGCCGTCGGAGCGCGCTTGCGCGCGATTCGCGCATGGGATCGGCTCGTAGGAGCGCGCTTGCGCGCGATTCGAATCGCCTGCAAGCAGGCTCCTGCGATTCGGTGTCTGAATTTTCGAGTCAGCGCCGTTGATTTTGTCCGGTGCGGGGAGTAAAGGTTCGGCATGGCGGAGACGGGACAGGTGGACGCACAACTGGCGATGGGGCCCCTGGCGCTGGATCAGACAGAACTCTTTGCGGGGATGAGGCCGGAGGTTCTCCAGAAGATCGCCGAGCGGATGGCGGGCGGCGCCTATGTTGAGGGGATCCTCGTGGCCAAGGAGGGCACGCCGGGCGATTGTCTTTTCGTGGTCGGGCAGGGGTCGGTCGAAATCATAAAGGGCCTGGGCACTCCGGAGGAGAAACGGCTGAGCACGGTGGGTGCCGGTGGCTTCTTCGGTGAGATGAGCCTCATCGAGAACAGGGAGCGCAGCGCGAGCGTGCGGACCCTCGAGCCGTCAATCATTTACGCGCTCAAGCCAGAGGATCTCCAGGGGGTGGCGCGCGAGGAGCCGCATCAGTGTCGCATGATTTTGGTCAACATCGCGCGCGCGTTATCGCGGCGGCTGCGCGAGATGGACGAAGTATTCGCCGCCCGATCTTACTGAGAGCGAACCGGAGGAAGGTGCCGTGGCCGAGCAAGGGCAGCAGTGGTTGACGCCGGAGGTGGCGGTATTCATGGGGGTGCCGCTGTTCGAGGGTATCAGCGAGGACGCGATACGGGCTTTGGCACTGGCGGCCGAGGAGGACGTGTATCCGGCGGGGCAGGTGATATTTCGCGAGGGTGAGCACGGGGACCGCCTGTGCGTGATCGGCGACGGTGAGGTCGAGGTTGTAAAAGGACTGGGCACGGAGCGCGAGGTGGTGCTCGCGAAGCTCGGGTCGAGGGATTTCTTTGGGGAGATGAGCCTTGTGGAGGGGCGGCCGAGGTCGGCGAGCATCCGGGCGTCCCGCGCTTCGGTCGTGTACACGCTGACCAATCACGCCATCGGCCGCTTTTCGCGATTCTGGCCAGAGTTCCACTCGACGATAATCTTCAATATCGCGGCCGGGCTCTCGCGGCGGCTCCGGGAAATTGATCGGGCCGTGGTGCAGAAGGGCTAGCGCCGCCGGGCTTTCCAAAGTTTGGTGGGCCGTATAAATTGGAACGATGGTCGAGGCTTTTGCACCCGGGCGCGTCGAGTTGCTCGGCAACCACACCGACTACAATGGCGGGCTGGTTTTGGCGTTCGCGGTCGAGCGAGGGGTGACCATCCGGGGCACGGCCCGGGGCGACAGGCGGGTGATCCTGCGGAGCGAGGCGTTTCCCGGGATTCATGAGGCGACCCTTGACGCGCTGGAGCCGAGCGGCGAGCGGCCGTGGGCGAACTATCTGATCGGGGTGGTGGCGCAGTTCCGCGCGCGGGGATTTGACGGGCCGGGATTTGAGGCGACCGACAGCAGCGACCTGCCATCTGGGGCGGGCCTGAGCAGCAGCGCGGCGCTCGAGTGCGCGATGGCGAGGTTCATCCAGAGGCTCTGGGGCACGAATCTTCCGGACATCGAACTCGCGAGGATCGGGCAGGCGGCCGAGCATGAATTTGCCGGCGTGCGCTGTGGTTTGCTGGATCAGATCACCTCCCTGTTTGGGCGGAGGGGCAAGATCGTCGCGATCGACTGTCGGAGCCTGAAGGTGGACTTGCAGTCGGCGCCCGAAGGCTGCGTGTTCGTGGTGGCCGACAGCGGGGTGAAGCACGCGCTGGTGGCCGGGGAGTACAACGAGCGGCGTGCCTCGTGCGAGGCGGCGGCGCGCGGCCTGGGGGTGGCGCTGCTGCGCGACGCGACGATGGCCCAGCTGGAGGCCGCGGACGGACGCCTGGGGACAAAGCCGTTGATGCGCGCGAGGCACGTGGTGGGTGAAAACGCCCGAGTGGTGGAAGCGCGGGCGGCGCTGGAGCGCGGCGATGTCGGTGGCCTCGGGCGGCTGATGTTCGAGTCGCACGAGAGCTCCAGGGCGAACTTCGAGAACTCTTGCGAGGAGCTGGATTTCCTGGTGGGGGCGGCGAGGGCGACGGGCCTGTGCCGTGGGGCGCGGTTGAGCGGGGGCGGATTTGGCGGGGCGACGGTGAATCTTGTCCGCGAGGCCGACGCTGCGGAGTTCTGCGACGCGCTGGTGGCGGCGTACCGCGGGCGCTACGGGCGGGAACCCGCGCTGCTGGTGACACACGCCGGCGGCGCGGAGGGGTGAGCCAGGCGGATTCCAATTCCTATGGAAGAGGCCCTCAGGATGTATGTTTTCAAGCTGGTGCCGCAGATGGTGTTGCCGCTGGGCTTCGGGCTCACCCTGCTGCTGGTGTCGGTCCTGCTGCGCAGTCGCGTCTGGGGGCTGGCGGCATTCGCGTGGCTGTTCATTTCAAGCACGGGTTTCGTTGGCGAGAGCCTGTTGAAGCCCCTGGAGGATGCGTTCCCTCGGATGCGGGTTGACGATTGCCCCTCGGCCGACGCCGTGGTGGTGCTCGGCGGCATCCTGTCGGGCGGGCGGAACACCGCGGAGCGCTTCGAGTGGGGCGGGGCTGTGGATCGATTCGAGGAGGGCGTGGCCCTGTGGAGCGCCAGAAAGGCGCCGTTCCTGGTGTTCACCGGCGGCAGGCTTCCGTGGTCCGAGCAGCAGTATTCGGAATCCTCGTTGCTCAAGGTGGCCGCCGCGCGCCGGGGGGTGCGGCCCGACGCGATCATCGAGCTGATCGGGGCACCCAATACCGAGGGGGAGGTCTCCAGGTTGCTCGAGCTGAACGAGCGGGTGAAGGTGGCGCGCATCGTCCTCGTAACGACCGCATGGCACATGCCGCGCGCGGAGTTGCTGTTCCGGCAGGGCGGCTTCGACGTCATTCCGTTTCCCGTGGACTACACGACGCATGAGAGCGTGGATCCCGGGCTGTTCGGTCTGCTGCCGGGACCCGATGGGCTCATGATGACCCACATGGCGATCCGCGAGTATCTCGGTCTGGTCTATTACAAGCTCGCTGGCGTGGACGTTTCGCGCGAGGACGTGACGCGGCGGGCGAGGGGGCTGTTCCTCGGGGAGTGAGGCCGACGCCGGCCCCGCCGAATTCGCGCGCCGCGCGAGTGGATCTTCATCCTTGCGTTATATTCCCGATGGCGAAACCTCGGAGTTTCTTATGCTTTGGCCGTTGGACAGGTTGAGGGCGATCGTGAGGACGCTGCGCTCGGAAGGGGGTTGCCCCTGGGACCGCGCGCAGACGCACAGGACGCTCCGGGAGGGACTCGTCGAAGAATGCTACGAGTTGATCGAGGCCATCGATGCGGATGATCCCCATGCGATCCGGGAGGAATTGGGCGATGTGCTCCTGCAGGTCTTCATGCACGCGAGGATCGCGGAGGAGGCCCGGCAATTCGATATCGTGGGCGTGGCAAATTCCATCGCCCACAAGCTCATCGCGCGCCACCCGCACGTGTTCGTGCCCTACCCGAGCCGCGATGCCGCCGGGGGGCAGGTGCGCCTCGAGACGGTCGACGAGGTGCTCGACCACTGGCAGCGCGCCAAGGTGAGCGAGAAGCCCGAGCGAGAGAGTGCGCTCGATGGCATCCCGGGGGGACTTCCCGCGCTGATGCGCGCCGAAGAGGTCCAGAAGAAGGCGGCGCGGGTGGGATTCGACTGGCCGCATGCGGCCGGGGTCATCGAGAAGGTGCGGGAGGAACTTGGCGAGATCTCGCGGGAACTGGATTCGGGCGACCGGGGGCGGATCGAAGACGAGGTTGGAGACCTCCTATTCGCGGCGGTCAATCTGGCGAGGGCCGCGGGCGTGGAATCGGAATCGGCCCTGCGGCACGCGTCGGCCAAGTTCGAGGGGCGATTTCGCGCCATGGAGCGGGCGCTCAAGGCCAAGGGGCGGCGCCCCGAAGACTGCGGTCTCGAGGAACTGGAGGCGGAATGGCAGGCCGCCAAACGCGAACAGGCGAAGGGCGATCCGGAAGCCGACGCCGCGGCGCGGCCGAACCCGTGAGCGATGGCTACGGGGATCTTCAGGTCAGCGCCGCCCCCGGCGCGCCGAGGCGGCTCTAGCCCGGATATTTCACAGCCTGCCGGCTGTGAAGTTCCGGGCTCTGGGAAAACCGCGCCATGAAAGCCATTTATTGGGAAAGGTCAGGCAAAGGCTGGGTTCTTTCGCGGCTGCAGAGCGTGTAT
>Ga0116157_10000828_pt1 | contig 31294 bp, 41 predicted proteins | sample AD_UKC048_MetaG_FD_89882 | JGI IMG/M metagenome (GOLD analysis project Ga0116157, IMG submission 89882) | Active sludge microbial communities of municipal wastewater-treating anaerobic digesters from USA - AD_UKC048_MetaG | ecosystem: Engineered > Bioreactor > Anaerobic > Digestate | place: USA... | reverse complement strand
TTTGTTATTGTTAGTATCATTTAATTCAGTTTTTATATTTAAATTCATATCTATGTTAATATCATCTATATTCATATCTACAACACCTTCAATAATATTAGCATCTACATCTTCAATTTTATTTAAATCATCAATATTGATTTCTGGACCAACCGCATCTTTAGTAGATGTGTGTGATTCTTTATTAGCCATCATTTCTTGTTGTTTTTTAATAAAATCATCAATCATTCGTTTTTTTAATATTTCACGAGATTTTTTTAGATCTACTTTAAATTGATTTGCTTTTTTTGTATGATTTTTTCTGTGCTTTGATTTTGGCATAATACTTTTTTATTTTTTATATAAAAATATATGAAAAAAGTTTAAAGTTTAAAATATCATTTAATATTCAATTTGACTTACATTACCTGTTAATTTTATTGTATCAATAGGATACCAATTTTCTATTTTATTAGAATCTGCAGGTTTACCGTCAGGTGAAATTGCTAATGTTATATGCGGAAATTTAGAACCTTCATTTTCCAAATCTGTTGGTTTAGAAATTATAAAAAAACCCTCAACTCTAACAGCAACCGATTTATCATTAAAACCAATTTCCTTAGCAGTTAATGTTATTTCTTCATTTAACCAATATCTTTTCAAATGATCTGGCAATTCACCCATACAAATAGTCATATGATCAGCAATTTTTATCCAATTTGAAAATTTTTCATTTGAATAAATTAATGTAGATAATAATAAATCTTTAGATTTATTATCCAATATAATTGCCGAATATGTTATATGTAATCCTTTTTTATAAAACATAAAATCTTCGTATTGAATACAAAGATATACAATTAATAACTAATTAAAAAATTATCTAGATTTTATTTTTGAATTCTTTCTATTTTTTCTTTTCTAAAATATTGATTAAAATCCAGCATTTTTATAATACTGTTTACACCTAAAGATATTACTATATCGGTATCACAAAAATAAAAATAATCTTTCAATTTAAATATTAAAAAATGGTCATAGTTTAAATAGGAAAAACAACTCTCCAAATCATCTATTTCAATAATTTGGAGAGTTTTAAGTTCTTCTATAATATTATCATTTTTTAATAAAGATAATTTAATTTCATTTTTTGTTCCTACATTTAAATAAATATAGTCAATAATTTCTGAAAAAATCTCCTTTTTATTGTGTGCTTCTATCATCAGTATTATATCCGTCCATAGCATTTAATGCATTGACCCAATTATTATATCTATTTGCAATTCTTTCTAAAATTACACCATAAGCATTAAAAAGCTTAGTCATTTGTCCAACTTCAGTCAAAACATTTCTAAAATTATGAAATCCTTCGGTAGAACCTTTTTCCTCATGCTTCATTAATAAATGACTCAATAAAACTAAACTTTGAATTGAACAGGTTGGAATAAAGGATTCTATTTTTTGCTTAATCATCTGATTAGCAATTTCTCTTGTGGGTTGAATAAATTGTTTATAAAGTTCCCAGAAATTAAATAATTCTTGACCGTTATAAGATAATTTTTTAGATAAGGTATTGTCTATATAATTCCATTCTTTAATAGTAAGTTCAAAGTTGAATTTTAATTCTTTATATTGATCTTGATAATAAGTAAATAACTCTTTACCATAAGCCCAAAGTTTATCTCTATCTTCTTTTGTCATGTTCTTTACTTCTTCTGAGTCTACACGAAACTTAATTAAGAATTCATTTAAATTAATAAAGGATTCTTCATAATGCTGAATAGAATCATATTCTAAATACTTAGACCCCATTTCCTTAATTATATCCTCAGCTTCTTTCAATTTAACTTCATCTGGGTTTATTGATTTAATTTCTTCACCGAATAATTTTGAATATTCTTCATTTAAATCAAATTTTTCTTCACTCTTAAAATCAAAAAATTTTTTTTCCATTTGTTATCTATTTTTTTTATAATTTTTCTTTTCATTTTTTGTATCATTATCTTTGTCCGCTTGTTGCTGATTAAATAAATCCCTTACTTGATTTGCTCTCTCAACAGCATCGACACCATATTTTTTAATAATACCTGATGATGTTATTAAATCTGGCTTTCCAAGTTTAAGTGTACCTTTCTCTAAATCAAACTCAACTAATGCTAATTCTTGATCAATTAAAATATCCTTTGCTTGTTCATCAAAAGCATCAAAAAAATCTTCATTAAAACTTACCAATAAATCCGCACCTAATAGTTTTGAATATCTATCTGCTATTTTAACGATTTTAATTAAAGTTTTTTGCTTATCATCAGCTTGATAAACATAATTAATATCTACTGGTAAACTTAATTTTTTTTCTAATTCCTGAAAATATTCAACAATATAATCAGACGCATCATGAAATTGTTCTTTACTCATATTATAACTTATTTTTAATTATATAGAAAAATAAAAATTAATTGTTTATATTTTTACAAAAAAAGAAACATAGATATTATACCTAAAATAAATAATAAAGATATAAATACAATAATAGACCTTGCTAAACTTTTAGTATTAATATATTTAAATTTTAAAACTATTCTAATATTATATTGATCAATTTGCTGTATATTATCAGTATCTAATACTACATATTCTAATAAACCTATTTCAAATAAAAATTTATTAATAGATACAATATGATTTTTTACCATTTCATCAATATAGTAATAACCATATTTATCAATATTTTGCTTATCTTCAAATGGTAAATTTAAAACTGTATATAATCTATATATCCAATCATATTGTATACCTAAAGGATTTGGATTATTATTAATTCTTGAATCTGCTAAAATTCTTTTATTCTTTTTTAAAAGTTTAATATATCTTATTAAATGTAATACTTTTTTCATGTCAAAAAATGCATTTACATTATATATTATAAAAAATAGGTTCTGATTAAAAAATTATTTATAAAAACTACCAGATTGAGACGGTTTATCTAAATGATCAACTATTTCATTTAATAACATTTTAATTTCTGAAATATCATTATAAAACTGAGAATCATTTTTATTTTCTTCTTTAACAATAGTTTGCTCTTTCTTTTCTGATTCTATATTTGTTTTATAAGTTTCTGTTTGGTTATTTTCTGGTTTTAATAAATTAACCTTTGGTTCAGGTTCTTTATTAACAATTTGTAATGTACTTTTATACTTATCAACAGATTTTAAAACTTTATCAAATTTAGTCTCATCAATAGTATTTATTATTGATAAACCTTTTGATAAACTAATAAATCCTTCTAAACTTTCATTAACCTTACTAAGAGAATTTGCTAATGTTAAGAAAGAATTTGACAATTTTGTAATTCCACTAATTTTAGTATCTAAATTAGGCATATCTGGCATTTTGCCCAATTCTGACAAAAATGCAGAATAATTTGGTATGATTCCAGAAGGTATTGGTTTTAAAGCAGATAACACTTGTAGAGATGATGCTAAAGATTTCAACTCATTTGAAAATAAATTAAAATCCGTCATTGATCTTTTTGTTTTTGCTCCTGTCACTAAATTAAATGCTCCTTTTAAATTAAAACCATTCTTTTCATACATAAAAGAATCAACACCTTCTATTAATTCAGCTAAAGCATTTTTAATTATTTTCATATTATTAACTAATGAATAATTAACATTAGGAACTCTAACTAATTCTTGTATAGCTGTTATAATAAATTTAGTTGATTTAGAGAATTCTTCTAAATCATTTAATGATAATTTTAATTTTTTAAAATCATAAATACCTTGCCCAACATCTTTTACACCTATTTTAAAACTATTCATACTATCACTAAAAATTGGTTTAACTTCAGGAATAGTTAATAATTGTTTAATTGAAGAAACAATAAATTTCATAGAATCTTCAAAATTTGAAGATTCTTTAACTGTGACTTTCCAATTAGTTATAACACCTCCAATAATATCAATACTATAAACAAAAATATCAGAAGAAGATTTACTTGGCAAATTATTAGAATCTAATTTAGATACAGTTTCAATCCAATTTTTAATAGCCGGTGCTAAAAGATTAGAGGAATTTAAAAATTTATTTGACTTACCAGCATTAAAATCATATTTTTCAATCAAATCTGAAATAACAATCATAAAATATGAAAAATTACTTATGTACTCATGATCTGGAAAATTATCATATTTACCATTACCTAATATTAAACTAGTCTGAGATATAGCCTTTGATGAATTTTTTGAAAAATTAACAAAACCATCAATTGTTGCTAAATTAATAGAAGACATAAGTTTATTAGATTCTAATATTAAATATGAAAAATTATCAATATAATCTTTAGTTGGATATTTAATTGTATTCCAATCAATAAAATTAAGAGAATTTGCAATATCTACTATATTATCTATAATATTTTTCATATGCGAATTCTCTTGTAGATTTGTTGGTAATGTCATATAAATATTCAATATATCCGAAATGATATTCATCCATTCTTTAGATGGATATTTAATCGTGGTCCAATCAACATTATTTAAGGATTTTGCTACACCAATTATATTATTTATAATTTCTTTTATATTTGATTCAAGTTCTAAATTATTTAAACTTGTATAACCTTTTACGATAGTAGATATATTTTCAATCCAATCTTTAGATGGATATTGAACAGTATTCCAATCAAAAAAATTGAATTTTTCCGATGTTTCAATTATACTTTTTATAATATCTTTTATATTTGGATCAATTTCAAATCCTTTCAAATTACTATAAGATTTTATTATATTTGAAATATTATTAATCCATTCCTTTGAAGGATAATTAGTAGAATTCCAATCAAAATCATTTAATTTATTTGCAATATCTATAATATCATCTATAACATCTTTAATTACTAACTTAGATAATACTGTAATAGACTTCAAATTTATTGAAGAATAATCTGAAATAGCATTAGAAATATTATTAACCCAATTTTTATCGGGATATTTAGCATTTGACCAATCAAATTTATTTAACTTGTTAGCAACATCTATAATATCATTTATAACTTCTTTGATTGCTAATTTGGTCTTTAATATTGAAGTAGACTTTAAATTAATTGAAGCATAATCTACAACCGTATCAGAAACATTTTTAATCCAATCTTTTGAAGGATATTTAGATGAAGTCCAATCAACCAAATTTAAAATATTCGCAATACTAACAATATCTTTTATTAATAATTGAATATCTTCAGATTTGGTTTTCTCTTTTTTATTGTAGATGATATTATTTAACATTATAGAATATGCAACAATCATTTTACCTAAGCTGCCTGACCATTCAGAAGATGGTATATTTGTAAAATTACCTTTTTGTAATATATTAGATGCCAATACTATAGAAGTAGAAGAATCTTCAACAAATTCTTTTAAAGACATTGTTTTTTTACCTACGCCAAATAAACCTTTACCACTCAACTTAGAATAAGATTCTGCCATTATATTTAAAAAAGATCCAATACTATTTGTGTATGCTTCACTTGGATATTTAACATTCGACCATTCTATATCACCAAGTTTTTTCCTAATACGTAATATGGAGTCTAGTGCATGATTTATAAATCCGGTAAATGTATCAGTTCTACCAAATATTGTTTTTTTAGTTACTTTAGAATAAGAATCAGCAAAAGACACTAATAAATTACCTACACCTTCTGAAAACTCTTTTTTAGGAAAATTATTAGTCCAAGAAACTTTACCTATTTTATCATTTGCAATTCTCATAGCGTCAGCCGCTTTTTCTATAAACACAGTAAATGAATCTGATTCACCTGTTTTAGTTAATTTACTTATAATAAGATTAAATCCTTCTACTTTAGAAATTTTCCAAAAAACATCAGCAAATGCTACTAATAAACCACCTACACCCTCAGCATATTCTTTTGTTGGAAAGTTTGATGACCAATTAACACCAGATAATTTATTATTAGCTCTAGTTATTGAATCCGTAGCATTGTCTATAAAAGTTGTAAAATTAGTAGATTTACCACCAAATAATTTATTTATTATTGTATTAAATCCTTGAATTTTAGATATTTTAGAAAAAATATCTGCAAATATTAATAATAAATTACCTACACCTTCAGCATATTCCTTTTTAGGATAATTAGAAGATGACCAGTTGACTTCGTCTAATTTATTTTTGGATCTAACAATCGCATCTGTTGCATTGTCTATGAACTTAGTAAAAGATTTATCACCACCTCCAAACAAAGACATAATTTTATTAAATCCTTCAACTAATGATATTTTTGCAAAAATATTAGCAAATGTTAATAATAATCCACCAACACCTTCAGCATATGCCTTTGTTGGAAGTTTTGCTGTAGACCAATTAACTTCATTTAATTTATTTGCTACATCTACCATTGATTGAACTATTCTTATCAATGGATCTTTTCCTCCTGTAAATAACCTACCTACTAATCCAACTATACCTGCACCAACAGCCGCAACAGTAGCTAAACTAAATGCTAAAATTGATGCTCCTACACTAGCCGACCATTTTAAAGATGGATACTTATCATATTTACCTTTTTGGAAAATTAAAGATACGCCTACTATTGAGCCTGCAATTGCCAATATGGCTGCAATTCCTGCGGCTAATCCAACAGCTCCAACGCCTGTCATCATTAATAATCCTAAAGCAACACCAGCCGCACCAAAAGCCAAAACAGACAATCCTGCTCCAAGACTCCATTTTAAAGATGGATATTTATCAAATTTACCTAATTGAAATATCCATGATGTTGCTGTAATAACTCCTGCAATTGCTAAAATAATCAATGAATTCTTTATTACATCTCCTTGTTTTATTTTCATTTTATCTAAAAGCCAAAAAACACCGGAAAATAATAAAATAGATATACCCATTGTTAAAGTACTAGCAATAAGAAGTAATGGCGATCTTAATGGTATAAAAGCTTGAAAAATTATACTAGCTAAAACAACCGCAGAAGATATTGCTAATATTGCGAATGAACCTTTAAGTATGTCAGCAACTTTCAGTTTAAATTTATCTATTATCCAAAATGCTGGTGTAAACATTAAAATAGCCAAGCCCATAGCAATACTACCAGTAATAATTTGTAATGGAAATCTTAATGGTATAAAAGCTTGAAAAATTATACTAGATTGAACTATTGCCCATGCCAATGGTATAATTGCTAAAGAACCTTTTAATATTGTTCCTAAACTTAATTTACCTAAAATAAAAATAGAAGGTGAAAAAAATAATAAAGATAATCCTATAACTGCGCTACCAATAAGTAATTGTGCTGGCTGTTTAATTGGTTCAAATTTTTGAAATATAGAACTAGCTTTAACTATACTCCACGCAATTAAAGGTATCATTAAAGGTAACATTAACATTTCTTTCCATGTTACATTTTTTAAACCTTTTAAAGCTAAACTTATACCAAAAGTTGCAACTCCTAATGCTAATCCAACCAATCCTACTGAAAGTACTTGTTTTAATGTTAATGTTTGAACATTTTTTAAAATTTCTGATGCTTTAACAATACCCCAAGCAACTAATGGTAAAATTAATGGTATTAAAGGTGCTATTAATAAAGATTTTAAACTAATTTTACCTAATGATTTAAATAATAAATAAGTTGCAACACCTAATGCACCACCAATAACCATCATTGATAAGCCTTGCATTAATGTAATTGTTGGAAATCCTCTTAAAATATATCCAGATAATGCTAAACCAGCCGCCATTAAAGGTATAATTGATGATACTGTAAGTACTTTTCTGAATGTTAAATCTTTTATACCGGCAATCTTGCTAAATGCAAATGATATAGCAACCATCGCAACAGACAACGCCATAACAGAAATAAAATCAACTTTACCAATAATTTTAAAAGCCATTCCTAATGCTAAAACACCTGCAGCAATTAAAATAACCACTTTTATACCATCAACTATTTTATTCTTGTTTTTAGGATCTTCTACTCTATCAAACATACCAGCTTCTTTTTGCTGCTTGATACTTTCAATTTTTTTAAGTATTTTTTGATTATCAGTTTTAAGTTCAGCAAAACCTTTCATTGTAACTTTTTTAAGATCTTTTACAACCGTAACAAGATTATCCATTGGCTGTTTCAAAAACTCATTAACAACATCGGCTTTACCAGTTCTTTGTTGTTCTTTTAAAGTTTCGACAATTTGTTCTAAAGCATCTGTAAAATTATCTAAAGCCTCTATATATTTTTCATCAATTTTAGACATTTATAAATTTAAAATTTTGTTTTATCCCTAGCTAATTGTACATAAGGTTTTTGCTTAACTTGTTTGTTAGATTTTTTTAATGTTTGGTTTAATTTATCAATTTGCTTAACTGTTTTATCAAATTCTTGTACTTGATTTCTATAATCTTGTACTTGAGTTTTAACTTCTTTTTGATTTTCTGGTTCTAGTTCACTAATATTGTTCAATAAGCCTTTTTCTATTGCATCTTTTCTTGCAATTATTTTTTGTTTTTGATCCTCAGTATTTTGTAATATAGTATCAACCTCATCGGTAGGCTTTTGATTTAGCTGAGGTTTTTGAGGTTTCTTATTTTTTGATAATGAATCCAAATAACCTTGAGGTGTATTTGGATTAATTTCTTCTAAAAAAAGATTAAATTCTTTTATATATTTCATCTATTTTGATTATTTTGCTTGTACAGATTGTATATTAGGTTGATTGCTAGTACTAGGTTGTTTTTTATTCAAAATTTCTTGAATCATATTATGATATATTTTATATTCAGGACTTTGCATAAATTTATCAAGATTATCTATATTTTTTTCAAATCTTTCTTTAAAAATATTATCTATCTGATTATAATATTTTTTAAACTTACTACTATTTCTCTTTTTAAGAAGTTCATTATCCTCATCTCTAGAAAACTCTATACTTCTTGTTGTTAATACATTTTTAATTACAAAGCGTCTAATAGAATGATATAATTCCTTATATTTATTATCTATCTGAAGATATATATCTTCATTTTCGAATAGGAAATCTTTATATTTTTTCATAACTAATCTGTTTTCATTTTATTTTTTATTTCAATTATTTTATCAGAAAGTCTATCATAAAAAGGTGGCGTAATAAAGGGTGACGAATAATCTGCATCAAAATTAAAAATCTTTTTTAATTCTGGTTTCATTCTACCTTTAGATACATCAAATAACCTCATATCATCAATTTTAATAGGCACTATCCAGTTTTTAATTTTTTCATCATCAATATTATCTTCTATATCAACACTCTCTATAATACTATCACCTTCTTTAAATTTACATAAATATAATTTTTTATTTACAGGGTCTTCATTAAAAAGTAACATTTTATTTGTATATGTAGCTGGTGAAATTTTAGGATTCCTAAATAAAAAATATACGTTATAAGTAGGCTTCATTGCAAATTGATTTTTAAATAATTTAAAATTAGATTCAAATTTTTGTTCATCAAAATCAATAGATGAAAAAGTATTATTAATTTTCAATAAATAACAGTCTGGTTCTTTTGTTGTTATACTAATAATACTTGACATTGTACTAATATATGACAAATTCTTACATGTAAAAGAAAAATATGAATATAGTCCCTTTAATTCTGAAAACTTTACTTTTTTTGGATCTAATATTTTGGATTTTACTAATGAATCCACAGCTTTGTTTGTATTAGTATAATGAATAAATTTATCACGCTCATTTTTTACTTTTGGTCCAACTTTTTTTTCTAATTCAGTTCTATATTCTTTTCTAATATCAACGTAAGAAATATTCATTATATCAGAAAAACTAGCATATATTTTACTTATTTCTTTATTCCAATTATTTTGTAACTTCTGTTTTTCTAATGATTTTTCACCTACTTCAGGTTTTTTATATAAACTAGTTTTACTTGGTAAGAATAAATTATCTGCGGTTAATTCTATAGTTTTTAAATTTTCAGGATTAACATATTTAGAAACTTCTGTTTTAGATTGTAATTCATCAATCTTTTTTTCAATTTCAGCAAGATTAATTTCTGATATATTAGCCTTTATTTCTTCGTCATGCTCTTTATATTTTTCCTTATCTTTTTTTGTTAAAATACTACTGACAGTAACATTAGTTGATAATTTTTTCGATTTAGGATCGGAACCTGCCCTTGGATCACTCATAGGAGCACTCTCAAATTCTTCGTTTAATTTATATGATTCAGTTGTTGCTTTTTGCTTAACTTTATTAAGCATATTTTTACTTATAATATAATTCATATAAATATTCCGAACATTCTTTTTTTGAATATCCTTCATCTTATCATAATTAGGTACATTAGATTTCAAAAAACTAAGCATATCGTTTATTTTATCCTCAAACTCTTCTATATTATTTATTTCTACAACTTTAGTAACATCAATCTTAATACCAAAAAGTCTTTTTGCTAATTCAAGCCGCATTGCAACATTTAAACGAGATAAATCTTCTATATCATCCATAGAATACTTATCAATATTTTGTATATCTTTTTTAATAATTTCAAAATCGTCTTTATGCTCTGGTAAAGATTTTTGTTCTTCACCAGCATTTACTGCTCTAATTTCTTCTGGTTTATCTTTCACTTGATCTTGTACCGAATCTTGTTCATCAGTTTGGTCTTCTTCTTGATCCACTTGGATTGCTGGATCTTGAGATTTATTTTCACCTTGCGACTTATCTTCAACTTCTACTTTTTCATCTATTTTTTTACCAGTTAAAATATTTATATTATTTTCAAAACAATATAATATAACGCCACGAAGTAATTCATTAGATAATCTAGCTTTCAATCTATTAATAACAAAATTTTCTTTACTTTTTCGCCATAACCAACTAATACTTTTGAACATACCATCAAGAATTTGACCTAAAAGTGTTTCTTGTAAAGCTGCGTTATTAGCAAACCCATTTCCACTTCCAGTACCTCCTTCATTACCACCAAGAAACTCATACTGTTTAACAAAATCTTTACGTTTATAAATATTTTTTAAAATCATTATCTTATATTAATTTTTTGAATTTTCAATCCATTATATGAATATTTCCTACCATATAAAACAAAATAATCATTTTCAAATCTTACAGGATATTCTTTAAATTTATCCAAACTAGAATCATAAATCACCTCACCATTCAAAATTAAAGAAAAGTTTTTTAAATCTTTAATATAAGATTCATATAATTCTTTATTAGATTTTACTATTTTTTCAGTTTTAATTTCTTTTTTTATAAAATCCTTTTTGAGAATTGGTGATAAAGTTGTTTCTAATATTGTTGTTTCAGTTGTTGTTTCTATTGTTTTATTTTCAACTGTTTCAATTGGTTCAACTGGTTCAATTTTATCTATACTCTTTTTTGATTGCTTCTTGATTTTTAATGGCTCAGAAGGCTTATCAACAATAAGTTTTTCATCTTTTTCTGGAACATATTTATAACCTTCGTTTTGAACTTCTTGATCTTTATTTAATTCTTCTGACATCTGTGTTTTTGTTTTATATATAAAAAATATTTATTCCTGATTATATATAAAAAAATACATTTGAATTTTTATATATATGAAATATGAAAATATATAAATTTAGTAGACATACATTTTTAAATAAAATTTTTGAGAGCAGTGAATTTTTGCAATATCAATTTGGGATCGAGCCAATGGGAACACAGGGCGGGGGCGGACAATACGCTTTTGCGCAAGATCCATCATTAAGTTATTATAACTACCAAGATAGCCCTTATACGGATTTTTATGCAAGACAATCTGGATTAATTGCTAATTTAGCACAAGTCACAAAAAATATTAGAAATCAATCAAATTCAATATACAAAGATTATGATCCATTTTTAGAAGATATTGATTTATTTAAAAATATTAAAATATTAAGAATATTTGAAAATAATAATCTAAAATTAGATGTTTTTATTTCCTTTAATTATGATAATAATGAATACTTTGGAGCATTAAAAAACTTTAATGGCTTATCAAAACCTAAGTTTGAATCAGAATTATTCTATGAGCCTGAATATCAATATAGATTTGATAGTGAATATAAACTTAAATTAAGTAATTTTTTCTATAAAAAATTAGAAAAATGGTTCATACCTGAAAAGGGATTTTATAAAAATTTAAAACCAAACAATAGAGTTAAAGATACTATGGGTAAATTATATGAAATGAAAAATGAGCAAATTATAGAAGTATTAGGATATAATATATCAAACGATAATAATCCATATTTAATAATTAAAGTTAAAGATAAAACCTATCACATAGAAAATAATGATTATTACTATTTTAAATGGAGATTTGAAAAAATGAATTAAAAGAATATGAAAATTATAAATTTTATAAAAAAAATATGATAAATATTGTATTTGTACTATTTTGGTTATCAATAATTTCTATATTTTATATAGATCAAAGTAATGATATAAAAAGAGCAAATGCAAATAAACAATTTATAGAAGAAAATAAAAAAGTAATAGAGGAAAATCGCAAAAGTATAGCTAAAAAAGTATGGTAAAAAACGATTCAATCTTGATAACTATATTATTAAGGGAATTAGATGAAAAAATTAAATAAAAATTTATGAAAACAATAATTAATGATTTAAAAAAACATAAAATATTCATTCTATTTATTGTATTTTGGATATTAGTAATAGTTGGTGCTTTAGATTATATGATAGATGATTTACAAAGAACTAATTCAAATAGAGAATTAATTAACAGAAATTACGAAGAACTAATCAGAAAAGATTTAGATCATCAAATTCTCTTAAAAAACGATTCGATTATTTTAGAAAAATTAGAAGAATTATCTAAAAAAAATTAACTTTTAAATCATAATCATATATAATTTCTTATATGATAATAAAATCTATTTCACTTAAAAATTTCAAATCTTTTGGTAATAATAAACAATTTGTTAATTTTAATACTACCAATGGTGAATTAATACTTATTACCGCACAAAACGGCGCAGGAAAAACATCTTTTCAGCAATCTTTTGATTTTTCTTTATTTGGTATTGTTCGTGGTAAAAATGGTAAAAGAGTACCACAATCTATTCTTCCAAACAGAGTTAATAAAAATTTAGAAACAGAAATAGAATTTATTAATAATTTTTCAGATAACATTAGAATTCAAAGAAACTTAGAACCTAATCTTGCTAAAATATTCATAAATGAAATAGACGAAACAAAAAAATTTAAAATCTTAAAAAAAGAAGATAGAGATAAAATAATCGGATTTGATTTTGAAACTTATAAAAGTTTTATTTCTATGTCTGTGTCAGATTTCGCGAATTTTATTGACCTCACTCCAGATGAAAAAAGAAATATTATTAATAAAATTTTTAATTTACAGGATCTTGACAGTTATCTCACTCTAACAAATGGTCTAATTAAACAAACTAATGAAGAAAAAATAAAATATGAAACTATTATAGAAACAAACAAAGAAACAATTAAAACCTTAAACCAAAATATTATATCTATAAAAAGATCAGGTGAGATAGATAAAGATAAAGAAATAAAAAAATTAGAAGATGAAAAAAAATCCAAAAGAGAACCTTATCTAAAATTAAAAAACGATATTGAATCTTTTGATAAAAAATTAATAGATATAGAGAATCAAAGACAAGATTTGGAGAATCAAAAAAATATAATAGACGAACAATTAATTGAAACAAAGATAGAATTAAGAAACATTCAGGAAAAATTAAAAGTTTATGAATCAGGAACTTGTCCTCTATGTAACACAGATTTGAAAGATGAAAAACACTTACATGATTTAAGTAATATTAATTCTGATTATTTAAAATACAAAGAAAAATTAGAAAATACAGAGAATTCAAAAAATCAATTAATATTAAAATTAACTCAAATTTCAAATCAAAAAGCAACGTTTATCAATCAAAAAAACAATGCGAAAATAAAACTTACTAATTTAACATATGAATTAAAAATTATTGTAAAAAAAATATCAGAAATAACTCAAATTAAAACTAATGTATCTGTTAATGAAATTTCAAAAAATATTGAAGATCTTAAAAATAAGAATAATGAAAATTATAATAAAATAAATGAGATAGAAAACAATAGAATAATTTATGAAGAATTAAAAGAAATATTTTCTAATAAGGGAGTTAGAAAAAATATAATAAAAAATATTATTAAGCCAATTAATGTTTATTTAAAAGAAATATTGGATGATTTAAATTCTCCATATAATATCAAAATAGATGAAGAATTTAATGTTAATATTTATGAAAGACTAACAAACGAAGTTCATCCTGAAAGCTTATCTATGGGAGAGTCTAAAAAAATAAATATCGCAATTGCACTTTCTTATTTAAAATTAATTTTAAAATTTCGAAAATTAAATATTTTATTTTTAGATGAAGTTTTTTCAAGTATGGAGCCCGAAAATGTAGAATATGCTTTAAAAATTCTTAAGAAATTTTCAAAAGAATTTAATCTTAATATTATTATATTAGATCCAAAAGTATATTTCACTGATGATTCTAATTTTGGGTATAATTATTTTGATAGAATTTTAAAAATTTCTAAAAAAATGTCATTTTCAATTATTGAAGAATGAACTACTACTACACTAAAGATGTAGTAGTTTCGGGAACATGAAGTTCCTTCTCTTTAAACGCTTCGTAGCTTGCGCCTTTAATGATTATAATTAATAATCAAGGTCTTATGTTTGCTCCACGTTCGTAATCGGTTGTTCCAACCGATCTAACTTTTAAGTCAAGATAGCACATCCATTTATCCTTTTTTCAGCAATATCATAATATTCTTCAATCATTTCTATACCTATAAAATTTCTATTTGTATTTACACAAGCCACCCCACAAGTTCCAGAACCCATTGTATTATCCATTACAACATCAAATTCTTTTGAATATGACTTTATTATCCACTCTATAAGTTCAACTGGTTTTTGAGTTGGATGCAATTGGTCTTGTCTTCTCCATAATTGCGGAAAATCTAAAACAGTTGATGGATGTCTGGTTCCTTTATTATCTGTTTGAACACCTGCAATTCCATATTGCATATTATTTATTTTATTTGGTGTCCATTTTCTTTTATATGGTGCACCTTCAGTCATTTGAGGATTATAATACGAAGCTGGCTCACCAAAAACTAATAATAATTCATGCTTTTTTAATGGCATATATTTGGCAGACAATGGACTTCCACATTTACTTTTCTTCCAAATCATATCATATCTAAATAATTTCTCGTTACTTAATGCTAATTTAAATGCAAAAAGTCCTGTTCCAAATAAAATAATATTACCTTTTGGTGCTAATAATCTCTCATATTGACTCCATAATTCTTTTAATGGCAATACACTATCCCATTTATTAACTGTTGTGCCATAAGGCAAATCTGCACAAATTAAATTAACACTTTTATCAGGTAAATTTTTCATGACCTGAAAACAATCATCATTATATAAATCTATTTTTACTTTTTCTTGTTCTAATTCCATTTTTTACTAATCAATTCTAATTTATCTTTCCTATTTGAAATTAAAAAGTCATAGAAATATAATTTATAACATTCAAACAAATACGATTTTACATCGTTTATTAAAAATGTAACATGATGATTTTTATATTTTATTTCTATTTCTTTATCGTTTATATCAGTTATCAAAAATCTATCATACTTCTTAACATCAAAATTATCAACAATACCATCTCCACTTCTAATAGGTATATTAAAATCAGATTTCACAACTAAATAATCACCTACTTTCATTCATTAATTTTTTAAGTTTAAGTAATCTAAAATTATAAGATGCGTCTACATAATCAATACTATTATTAATATAATCTTGATAATTTGCATTATCACATTTTTTATATTTATTATAAGAAGTTATCTTTAACTCTAAATTATGACCAATGTTAAGACACAGCTTCAGAACGTTGTTTTTCGAGTAATTCTAACCCTGCTTTTATATCAGAATTAAAATCTAAGTAGTCTAAATTTGGGTCGGCACAATTATCCAAAAGAGTTGAGCAGTTAAACAAAACTCTTTGAAAATGATTACCAGCTATTTTATGGCATAGAACTTTTAAAAATTCTTCTGCACTATCTTTCGGTAATTCTGATAATTGTTCGTAATCATTCCAGTCAATATCTGAAAAATCATTTCCTGAACGAAACTCTTTTGATAGCCATTCTATTTCATTTAACAAGGTGTTTAATCTTGAAATTTCTTCGTCATTTGTTTTTGCTACTTTCATATTTTTGATTTTAAATTAATTACTAATAAAACACTTGGCATAACCGCACCTATACAAAAGCAGGGGTTCATCGGTTTGCCAAAGTTTAAGCCCTTTACTAAGTTTATTGCAAATTGACAGGTAAGTGCTTTTAAAACCCTGCCTTTGCATAGCTGCAAACCGTTAGCCACCATTAAGACGGCTTCGAGCAGTCATTTTCGATTAAAATTTCAATGTATTGATTTCTACTTCTTTTTGCCTTTTTAGCTTTTTCTGTAACTTTTTTGATAAGCTCTTCATTTAGTCTTATCGGTAAATATTTTTTTGCCATATATAATTTATTAATCAATTTCATTTAAAAAAGTTATGCGGATATTACTCCGCATAACCTACGTTATTTGACATGCTTATTAGAACCTTACATAAAACCCTAAACTAAGTTCTAAATTTAGCAGACTAACTGCTTGGAGTTTTTAAACTGTCGGTATTTTGAAGCCATTTTATAAACCTGTTTCCTTCCGATTGTGTCTGTCTTCATATCCACGAGTTACCAGCTCTTTTGTCAAATAACACACGATTTATTAAATCGTCATCGTTAAATTGTATAGCAAAGATATATCATTTTATTATACATTCCAAATATTTTTGCATTTATTTTTAAATTATTTTACTTTCAATTGATAATCAATAAAATACGGTGGCTAACAAAGTGTATAATTAATTGGGGTGCTATTTTCGGCGTACTACCTCGCCCGTAGTTCAGTGTATTTTGATGTGAGTGCCACGTAATCCCCAACTAATCATACACTCGACCGTTATAAACAATAAAAATTATTCATAGTCCTCACCAGTGAAATCTTTATATCTTTGTTTACAGATTTCCAAATATCGTTGAGAATTATCCCTTACTTTACTTGGATGACAAACCTTATTATTTTCAATTTCACGTTTAGCGTGTATTTTATATTGTTCAATTTCTTGAGATAATTCTCTAACTCTTTTATCGTAATTCCACTTATCCATAATTTTTACATGTTTATAACAACAAATATAAAACATTGCTGTTGTGATTTCTATTTACTTATACGTTTAATTTCAAGTTTTGTTTCATTTAATTTACTTCTGCGGTGCAACGTTTTATATTTGAAGCCGTTAGCGTTCAGTTTGCCCACAAAGCAGTCAAGTTCCTTAAATGTTTGTAAATCGCAAAACTTATTCTTACCTCCATTTTGGCAAGTGTCTAATAGCATATTCCTTATTATTTCTCATTTGATTTTCTTTAATAAAACTAAATAAATTAAAGCCAAAGCTAATACGATAAAAAGTTCAAATCCAAGAACTTTATAAAATACGTAAAATAATAATGTATAACTAACACTAATTATTATTGGTAATAAAGATTTCCAAAACATAAGACTCTATTTTTTATTTTAATATAAAAAAATAGAGTCTTTGTTTATTTATTTTGAAAAAACATTTTAGACTCACCGGGTAAGGTTTTATCTTTAATATTTACATAATCACCAACATTATATCTTTTCAAAAAATCAAAAATTTTATTGTTTGTAGTTATACTTTTAAACACCATTCTTTTTTCTGCATTCTGGTCCTAACCCTGTGATTAAACTTTCCGGAACCGTTAGCGCACGACCGCACCGTCCACAAACACCCCGGTGATAAACAACCAAATCCGGATGTAACTTATTTTCCATTAATAAACTAAAAAAGAAATTGAATGCTTTATATGATAAAGCATCTTCACCAATTTTTGAATTTTTAGTTAATTTAAAAGATAATTTATCATTATTAAAGATGGTACCCATATAAGTATAGGCACTATCATTATTCATACCCGTTAAAACAGAAACAAAAAAAGGAGATTTTTCATCGTCTTTTTTAGCCCCTTTAATGCGATATGTAAACCACCTGCCAGTTTTCTTACTTTCCAAAGTCAAAATGGCTTTACCTCCAACCAAAAACATTTTGACGTTTTCAACACTATCAAATTTGTAAATGCTTTCTCTATTCAGTTCCATATCTATTTTATTTATAGTACAAATATACGGAAAATAGTATAAATAAAAAAATAAATTAATATATAAAGCATGAAATATATAAAATATTTTGAAAATAATAATGTTAATTTACAATCAATTGCAAATAAGTTTGAAGAATTTTTAAATCATATTAAAAAACTTGACGATATTTCAAACTCATGTGTTCTTAAATCTATTTTTAATCAAAAAAATAAGAAATATACTATAACTTATAAATTAGAATATTCATATAGTTGGAATGTGATAAAAATAGAAATAAAAAAACATATGGGATTAAATTTCAAACCAGATTATATTCAAATAAATATAGAATCTATATACAGTGATTCTTTTAGATATGTAGAAAAAATTAAAAATATTGTAAATTTTTCGGATTTCTTCAAAATCAATTTAAACAATTATATTTCATCTACAGACCAAGATAGTATTGAAATAAAAGTTCCAATAAATAAAATAAATGAATTTTATAAAGAATTAGATTATTATTACGCATATGTTAATTCTGAATTATATAATCTATAATTAGTTCCATCTTGTAAGATGATGATTTATACAACTAATTAATGTATTATATTTTTCAAAAAGTTCTTCATTATTTTTCCAATCAAAATTTTTTGATACTTCTATCAATTCATTATATGCTTTCTTAATATTTATTTTATTATTAAATTTTTCGTTAAGTTGATACTCGTTATGAAGTTTAAAAATTAATTCTTCCATTTTTTAAATTAAATTTTTTATTGTTTTTAATATCCTAGTAATCTCAATTATAATATTCTTTGATATAATATAATCCTCTTTATACGAGAGTATAACAAATCCTATTGGACGATCATTACTATCATAATTTTTAAATATATTTTGATAATAAAATTTTTTAACATCTCTAACTAACATCTTTTGATAAATATAATCATTATGTTTAACGGCATCATCTATATCAACACTATATAATTCTTTATCATCTGTTTTTAATATATTAATTGTTAATAAATTTGAAGTCGCAGGAAGCAAATCTAACTCAGATAAAATACTACGATTAAGTATTTTACCACTGCTACTCATTGACACTATAAATTTTAAAATTGCATGATTTTCATTATAATCATATTTAAAAAGTGTGATATAATCACATTTTGATAATTTAGATAAAATTTGTAATTTAGAAACTATTTTAGTAAAATCTTGTATGCTTTTTATATTTTTTATTCTATAACAATTTTCTAAAAGATTTAGATTTTTTGTTAATATTTCAATTAAATTTTTATTGTTTCTATTACATTTAAGTAATAAATAAAACATCAATAAAAATATTGATAAAACTATTATATTTGTAATTGATTCTATCATTTTAAATTAATTAGCACAGAAATTTTAATAGAAATATCATAAAATTCATCTAACTCGTCTTGTGTTAATTCTTTAGAATAAGTATAATAATCTAATGTTATAAATCCTATTGGAATATTAGCATAATCCTCTAATAAAATTGCATGAAAAGTTTGAATATTTTGATTTTTCAAATAAGATTTCAAAAATGTATCTTCTAAATCATCTACGTTAGGTATATCTATATTTTCTTTTGTTGCTAATAGTTTATTCCACAATGGATTTAAACTTAAAGGTAAATTTTGCATTTCTTTCATTATTGGCTTTGTAGACAAAGAAACTGCCTCATATGTATTACTACATTTTTTAAATTCAATACCTGATAAATTTTTACCACCATTATGAAATTCATATATAGAAACTCTTTCTGCATTAAATATCCTGAGCATATGATATATTTGTATCTGTATTTTATTTGCACTTTCTGCATAATTTACAAATTTACCAGCTAATTCCTCATTACTATCAGATTTAAATTTTGTCATCACCTTTTCTAATTTATCGTATAAAATATCTATCTTTTTTTGTTGTTCTTCATTTCGTTTTAAAGAATTTCTAATAACAATATAAGACACGATAATAGATAAAACTAATATAGTAATAATTGCGCCATGATTCTGAAAAATTTCAAATATATTTAATAATATCATCTGTATAAATTAGTTTTGTTTTATTATATATAAATTTATAAATTCAATTTTTACCTTGACCTGTTTCAGCACTATAAATATATTGATGATTATAAACTGGATTTAAATTAAAAGATTTAGCTGAAATATATATATCCTCCAGACATTCTGAATCTGCTCCCCCAACAACAATTACTTTTTTTCCTCTTAATTTTTGAAATAAACTGACTAATTCCTCGTTTACATAAAACCATTTATGATTATTGCCAATATAAACTAAAAATTCATTTTTATCTTTTATTTTAAAAGCATCACCTTCTTTAAATTTATTCTTTTTCGATAAAAATTGATTTAATGTTTTTTCATCAAATATAGTTTGAATCCATTCATCAAAGCCTCCTTTAAATTTTGAATATAAACTTTTAACACCAAATTTTTTTTCAACAAAATCTTTTTGATTTTTAAATTTATAAGTTGGTTTTGATCCCCTATTAGAATCCCATATCTGATAAACTACAGGGAAATCTTCACAATACGCATCTAACCTTTTTAAATAACTATTAGGATCATTTGGAAAATATTTCTTGAAATTAGACTGTACATCCACAATTAACAAAATACCATCATGATCTATAAGCGAAATGCCCTCGTTTATAAAATCTTTTAACTTTAATACTTTCATATTCTTATATATTAAAATTTTAATCAAATAATTTTTAAATTTTAAACACTTATGATTTTTAATTTTTTATATATAATTAAAAATAACTACACAACTATGTCAATGACTATAGACCAATTAGTAGATATTGTTCAAGCAGATCTTACCATGACTGGACTTTTCGAAAAAATCCTCCCGGATCTTGAAATCTACCGTCTTATAAAAGAAGAAGCTTTAGAATGGTTTTATAAAAATTATCAATTCTCCAAAATAAAAATGTTTTATTATTTAGATAGAAATTTCATGACAACTGAACAATATAGCAGAAATCAATATTTAATATTACCTCCCGAAATAGAAGACATCGTTAGAATAGTTAAAATAGACAATCCGACTTTATTTCGACTGGGAATTCAAGCTCCACATCTATCTATAAATATGGGGGTCACCAATCAACCTTTTTTAACTTCTTTTGTCACTACAGCAGGTGAATTAGGTGTTTACAGGTCAGTTATAAGTAGCTTTGCAGATCAAATTAATAAAATGACTGCAAATACTCTAAGATTCAACTATAATCACATTTCTAAAAGATTAGTTTTTTTAACAACTATAGATACACATATGATGCTTGAAGTTTATGTAAGAATAGAAGAAGAAGAATTATTTGATAATGTATATTTTAAGCAATATATAATAGGTTTATCGCAAATGCGTATGGGCCAGGCACTTGGAAGATTTAATTTTAATATGCCAGGTAATTTTCAATATAATGCAACCGATATGATTTCACAAGGAAAAGAAAAAATGGATGCTGTTATAGAGAAAATTAAAGGAGAAGTTAATACTGCTTGGTTCATTATGGATAGATAAATTTAATTTTTCCAGCATCATAAATTCTAAATAGGTTATTATTTAAAGTTTCGTCTCTTTCTGAATTTATTTGATTTTTCTTTTTTCTAAAAAGAAATTTATGATATCTTTTATTTTCTTTGATATAGGAATAATCTTCTTTTATTTCATAAATTTTTCTAAAATTTAATATTTTATATAATTCTCCATTTGAATATGAATTATTAGAAAATGTTGTAATATTATTAAATTTATAATTTTTAATAAAATAATTAAATAATTTACTTGCGCCTCCTATAATATTAACATTTATTTTACTACAAAATCTATTTAAAATATAATTATTTTTATCTGATAAAAATGTCATTAAACTTATTAATTCTTCATTATAAAAAAGACCTATTTTTATAGTAGAATGAACATAGCCTTGAATATGATTTTTTTCTAAAAAGTCTCTTACTAAAGCATTATCATTAATTTCCTTGATTTCACATTTTCTTGCATAAATTTTATTATCTATTTTATTTAATTTATTTAATATCATAGACTTGACTATATCTTGTCTATAATTCCAATCATCTTCAAAAAATTGAATTAGATGTATATTATTTTTTTCACACATTTTAAATTTATTTATATGATAATCTTTATCTCTATATAATTCAGAATGCCAAAATAAACCATTAAATTCAAATGCTAATTTTAATTTTGGTAAATATATATCTATCTCATATGGCTTAATAATTTCTCTACTATTTCTTATTATCTCTTCATTATAATTTTCTTTAATAAAATTAAATAAATTATTTTCGGAATCTGAAAATTTTACACCTACCGGATTACATATTGTACACATGCAGTTGCCATATTTCCATCTTTTATAAATTAAATCATATGATATTTTATATTCATGATTTTGATCACATTTTATTATAAATAACTTATCTTTATAATCAATAATATTTTCTATATAAAATTTATTTTTTATATTTTCTATATTTTTACTTTTTATTGTATTTAATGTTTTTTCTATATTATTATATTTATCATTACCATATTTAGTTAATAATGTTCTTTTTCTTTTATTTTTTATTTTATTATTTTTAATTGGTGAATCATAACCATATTTATTTAAATAAGTTACTGTTCTTTTTTCTTTTATGTCAGAATTTTGAATTACATGTTCAACTCCATATTTTTTTAAATTAGTTACTTTTCTTTTTTTAACATTTTTAAAATTTTTATCACCATATTTTTGTTCACATGTTATTTCTCTTTGTTTAATATTTGAAAAATTTTCATCGCCGTAATTTTCCTTTTTAGTTATTTTAATTTTAGATTGAGCGCAAGATAAAGAACACACGTAAAAATTTTTATTTTGAATATTATTCATATATTTTCTATATTCAACTAATTTTTCTTTACCACATATATCACATATTGCTAAAACTTTATAAGTAGATTGTTTAGGCAAATCTTCTATTTTAATAGATATAACATCATTCACTTTACAATCATAACCTAAATTTTTATAATAACTAATAGTATTATTATAAACTTTCACTAATATTTCTTTATCTTTTAACATAAATAATATTTATATATAAATAAGAATATAAATAGTTTATGAAAATTCAAAAATTCAACGAGAATGATAACTTAGATCCATTATTACAAGGTGAATGGAATGATCAAAAATTTTCCAATATTCAAACTTTATTAAATTTTAAAAAATAATTAAAAAAATGATAATCAAAAATTTTAAAAATTATTTATTTGAAAAAATAAATCTTCAAGAAATAAAAAAACATATAATAAATACTATTATCAAAACTATTGATAAATATGATCTACCATATTTTTTGCTCGGAACTAAAATAACAGTTGATAATCAAGATTATTATATTAATAGTTTTAACAAAAAAGGTGATACTTTTTTTTTAGATTTTGATATAGAAGCTGAAAATAAAAATGTAAATATAGTAAAATTAAATACAAAATTATTAATTGCAATATGGGAAGACATAAAAGAAAATAACAGACTTGAACCTGAATATTTATTAGAAACTTTACAAGGTGGTTATTTGAAATCATTTAAAGCTATTTTAATAAAAACAAAAAGACCTATTAAATTTGACAGTTATATTTTTAATGAATTTTATGCAAATAATAATGAAGATATTTTAAAAACATATAATTTTCAAAATTTTCTTTTTAGAACACATCCTGAGGCGGCTTTATCATTTTTAGAATCAGATACTAAAATTTTACCGACTATAATTTCGAAATATAATCTCCAAGAAATTGTAGATGATTATGAAATGAGACAAAATGCTAAAAAATTTAATATTTAAGTTTTCATAATTTCATCTACGTTTTATTTTTAAAATTTTAAATTATATTTTTTAATATATACATTAAAATTATTTTTTTAATGAAAATATACTCTAACGAATATATCACCGATTTTAATAAATTAAAGAATGCTGTTATCGGATTTGAATTTGAATTTTATACCGAAAGATCCTATTATAAATTATTAGAATTATTAAATAACGAATTATCACCGATAAAAGTTCATGGTTTTAGAAAATATCATTCTGCATTTAAGCCAGATGAAAACAATTTTAAAATAGAACCAGACTTAAGTGGGGGTCCGCAGTTAGTAGAAATGATTACGGGCCCTTTACCTTATATTAATTCTAAAATTATCTTATTAAAAATTTTAAAAATTATAGATAAATATGCAAGAACAGATGAAAAGTGTTCTTTACACATTAATATTTCGTTTGAAGATTCTGAAAATAATAAAATTTTAGATAAATTAAATTCATTAAAACTAATATTAGAAACTAATGAAGATTTGATTTATAATTATTTTCCAGAAAGAAAAAATAATATTTATGCTAAATCTATAAAAACATTGGTACCTTTTAAAGGATTCAATTTTTCAACAAATGCAGTTGAGATTTTACCGAACAATATACAATTTCCTGATACAAAATATTATGGAATAAATTTCAATACTACAGAAAAAGGAAGATTGGAGTGGCGTTATATAGGTGGTTTAAATTATCATAAGAAAACTTCAAAAATACTTAATTTGATGGATTATTTTATAACAACGACTTGGAATTGTTTAAATGAAAAATTAAATGAAGAAGATTTAAATAAATTACAAGAATATTTATTTGACAATATTAATATTTATAAATCATTTATTAACTACGACGATTTTATTGCGAATTTTCCAACTATCCGTATTCAAGTTGATAAATTAAGCGAGTATGGTATAATAAAAGGATATTATAATAGTTTTTATGATGAAGTTTATGAATTAGTAAGAAATACTTATAATCTTAAAAATTGTATCATAAATTATGACACAGAGGTAAATAGATTAGAAATTGTTGATGCTACTTTTAAAACTATTTTTGATCTTTATAATTTAGATTTTATTGAATGTTCTATGAATAGTGGAAGATATAATAGTTGTAATATTATATCATCAGAAATAGTAAATGGCACAATTCATGGTGGTGATGTAATTGATAGTAATATTATAAATTCTAAAATCGAAAATGCTAAAATAGATAAAGAATCTGAAATAAATGATTCATATTTATACCAGTGTTACATAGATGGTAAAGTAGATGGTAATTCTGTTTTAAGAATGTGTAAAATTGGATCAAATGCGGTTATAAGTGATTCTGTAAAAATAGTTACAGATATTAATAATTACTTTCATACTGGACCTGTTATTAATCAAAAAGGATCCCCATCCGAAAAAGAATTTGATTTGAAAAACATTAAAATTCCTCAAACTAAAGGTAAAAAATGGTAAAAATTAAAAAATTTAAAAATATTAAAGAAAATAAAGAAGCAATAGAAGAAAAAATTAGAAAATGTAAATTATTATTCTTAGATATTTTTGATGCGGATCTTTATATTATAAAATTTGGTCTAAATTCAACATACACCGAAGATGATTTCTTAATTCATTTTAATATATTAAAAAATATAACAAAAAATAATTACAAATTTTTTGATAATTTTTTTATTTTTTTAAATGAATCATCTTATGATTATGAAATAAGTGCTATTGATAAAATTCATCATGTTGATATCAGGTTTAATGATATTGATAAATTTATAAATAATTTAGAAAGATTAAATGATATTAAAAAATTTAATATATAACTTATATGAAAATAGAAAAATTTAATGAAGCAAAAAACAATAAGATAGAATATTTTCAAATTAGGCAAATAGTAATGATGAATATATAATTATTCCGCCTGAAAGAAATACGCTTACTTATAATTATGATCAATTTGATATAGACGATATAATTAATTTTATTGCTGAAAATGATGAGGATTATCACCCTAAATTGAAAGTATATAAAATTACCGAACAAGAATTAACTGAGAATGATTTAGAAATCTTATTAAATATGAAAAAATATAACACATGATACCACAATTTCAAGATAAAAAAGATAAATCTTATTACTTACCAACATCCGTAACTGGTCCTGAAGGCAGAATACCTATTGCGGGTAAAAATTATGGTGGTGATACTAGGATTAAAAGTTTCAAAGAATTTGCAGGAGAATACCGTAAAGGCTCTAATAAATATGGTAAATTGGTCAGCAGAATAATGGAATTTTTAAGATTACCAGAATTTAAAAATGAAATTGATGAAAATAACGAATTACAATTAAAAGTATCAGATTTTCAAAAACAATCACATATAAACATAGATAAAATAAAACAACTTCTAAATGACGATCATAATCTATATAACTTTGATATTCAGATTGATGACGAATATATAACCTTCTCTAATTTTAAGAAGCCAAAAAATGGTAAATGGTTTGAAATGTAATACAAGCATCTTTAAATCAACACTTTAAATCAAAATAGACTTTTTTTATAATTTTTTTAATATATATTGAATTAAAAAAATAAATTTAAGATGAAGAAAAACTGGTTTTTTATTATATTACTAACAATAGCTGCGTTATCATTAGCTGGAACAGCAGCATATTTTTCTGTATTTGGATTATCAAAACTTTTTTATGCTGCTGGTATGGGTATTACAATTCTTGCAGCATCATTAGAATTTGCTAAACTTGTAACGGTATCTTATGTGTATCGTTTCTGGAAAATAATTAAGAAAGGTATAAGAGGTTTTTATGTTTTTGCTGTCATTTTCATTATGTTATTAACATCAATAGGTATATATGGATTTTTAACAGGAGCATATCAAGAGACTGCAAATAAATTAGAGAATAGAGATGCACTAATAGCAATAGCTGAAAATAGAAAAACTTTATTCGTTAGTCAATTAGATAGATTAAATACTGCTATTGGAAGTTCAAGTGAACGTATTAATACTATATCTGGTTTAAGGTCACAGCAAGAGCAAAGATTAGACAATCTTTATGATAGAAACTATGTAAGTGTCGCCAAAAGGACAGAAACTCAAATAAACAGTTCTGATGAACAAATAAGGCTATTAAACGAGGACATAACAAATAAGATGAAAGAAACTATGTCAATTAATGATTCAATTGCTTTTTATGATCAAAAAATATTAGAATTAAAATCATCTGATATATCCAACGAAGTTGGTCCATATAAATTTGTATCGGAAATTACTGGAATACCTATGAATAATGTTGTAAATATAGTAGCATTACTTATCATAGTTGTATTTGATCCATTAGCAATTGCATTATTAATAGGAATAAATCAATTAACAATGGTTGAATCTTCATTTTATAGAAAAGAGGAAGAAGTAAAAATAAAAAAGAAAAAAACTAAATTTTTAGATTTTTTTAAAAAAAAACCTAGAACAAACACAACCACATTAGAGCCTACAACTACATTAGAACCAACAACTCTGGAACCAACAACCACTTTGGAACCTACAACCACATTAGAACCTACAACCACTTTGGAACCAACAACTTTGGAACCAACAACTACTTTGGAACCAACAACTTTGGAACCAACAACCACATTAGAACCTACAACCACATTAGAGCCTACAACCACATTAGAACCAACAACTTTGGAACCAACAACAACTTTGGAACCAACAACTACTTTGGAACCAACAACTACTTTGGAACCAACAACCACATTAGAGCCTACAACTACATTAGAGCCTACAACTACATTAGAACCAACAACTACATTAGAACCAACAACTACATTAGAACCTACAACCACTTTGGAACCTACAACCACTTTGGAACCTACAACCACTTTAGAGCCAACATTCACCACTTTATTTTTTGATGATGATTCAAAAACGCCAGGATGGAATGCTTTTCCAAATATTAAAAAAATAAGTTCAATAATAAAAAAAATTAATAAGACTCATTTTATACCGGAAAAATTATAATTTTTTAAATCTTTTAAAGAATTATTTACTATATTTTGTATGAATTATACTTGTTTTTCAGGGGGTGCTACCGGAAGTGATACGATATGGGAATTTGAGTCAATAAAAAAAGGGTTTAAGGTAGTGTCTTATTCGTTTGAAGGACATAATACAAAATCAAGAAATAAAGTAATTTTAACTTCTAAAGAATTAGAAGAAGGATTTAAGCATATTGTTATTACCAATCAAAGATTAAATAGAAATCTTAATAATATTTCTAAATACGTAAAAAATTTAATATCTAGAGATTGGTTTCAAGTAAATTCATCTGATGCTGTTTTTGCAATAGGCATATTAGACAATAATGGTAATGTTAAAGGTGGTACAGGTTGGGCTGTATCATGTGCTATAGATAATAAAAAACCTGTTTATTTATTCGAACAAAATGATAATCAATGGTATTATTATGATTATAATACAAATTATTTTCAAATTTATGAAAATATACCTAAATTAACAGAAAAATTTGCAGGTATAGGAACAAGAGAAATCAATAAAAATGGAATCAGTGCAATTATCAATATTTTTAAATCTATATAAATTTTTTTATTAAAAATATTTTCTATATTTGTACAATAAACTTTAAAAAATAATATTTTATGAACGTAGTAGATATAGCTAAACAGCATTCAATTTTAAGCCATAAATTATCAAATAACCTATATGATGGCAAACCTTATGGTAAACATTTGTCTATGGTGTTTAATATAGGTAAAAGATTTAAAAAATTAATTCCTATTGATGATAGAGATGATGTTTTTGCCGCTATTTGGGAACATGATACACTCGAGGATTGTAATGTTACTTATAGTAATATTAAAAAAATAACAAATTCTGTAGTTGCTGAAATTGTTTATGCCTGTACTAATGAAAAGGGTCGAAATAGAAAAGAAAAAAATAATGATAAATATTTCAATGGAATTAGAAATACAAAATATGCAACGTTTGTAAAACTATGTGATAGAATAGCTAATGTAGAATATAGTATAGAATCTAATAATGGTATGTTGGAAATGTATAAAAAAGAACATGAACATTTTAAAAATATGCTATACACCATTGAATATGAAGAAATGTGGCAATATTTAGATAGTTTATTTACATGAACAATAAGATTAAATATCCAAGAACACCACACTTAATGTGGTCTGAATCAATATCAAAAGATGATAGAAAGCTTACTTCTATAAATCATTTTATTGGTAAAGATATTGTTATGTCAGAAAAAAGAGACGGAGAAAACTCTACTCTTATGAGAAATTGTACTTATGCTCGTTCTTTGAATAGTATTGATCATCCTTCCAGACATTGGTTAAAAGGACTTTGGGGTAATATAAGATTTGATATACCTGAAGGCTGGAGGATTTGTGGAGAAAACCTTTATGCTAAACATAGTATTAGTTATACAAATCTAAAAAATTATTTCGAAGTATTCTCCATATGGAATGAAAATAATGAATGTTTATCCTATAATGAAACAAAAGAATGGTGTGAACTTTTAGGTTTAACCATGGTTCCTTTTTTATGGAAAGGAATTTTTGATGAAAATTTTTTAAGAAATTATAAAATAGATGTTGATAATCAAGAAGGATATGTAATAAGATTATCAAATAGATTTAAATTTGAAGATTTTGATAAATCCGTTGCCAAATGGGTAAGAAAAGATCACATTTCTTCTGATAAACATTGGATGTATAATAAAATTTCACCTAATATTATAAAAGAAGAAATTCTCAAAAGGATTTAGAGCCGTTAATGATTACAAAAATTTAAAATAAAAAGAATTAAAATATTTTAATTTTTAAAATATAATATATATAACAAAAATAAATATATTATATTATGAAATATATTAGAAATTTTAAATTATTTGAAACAGGAGAATGGCCTAGAGACGTTGATCTAGATTATTGTGAAGAAAATCCAGATGATGATTGTGAAGAATGTAATTGGATAAGAGAATTAAAAAATCAATTAGAATATATAATTGATAATCTAGAAAATAAAGATATTTTTAAAATAATTGATATAAGAGGATTTGATCAATATCAAGGACCATATGCAATTGTAAAAATCTTTGATAATAGATTTAAAATATGGACATCAGAAAGTGAGGAATTAATAATCAATAATTTTTATATAAATAATAATGATTACGAAGATAATTTTATAGGCAATGCTAAAATAATTTATGAAATTATAAACGATATTTATTCAGCAGGAGGTCCAAATGTGTATAAAAATGCAAAAAAATATAACATTTAATGAAATATTTAAAATATTTTATAACTGAAAAAATATTATTTTCTTTAATAAAAGACCAAAATGAATTTAATTTTTATTTAAATCCAAAAACTACCAAACGTTTCGATAAAAATTCAAGAGGATTTATAACTATTAATGGGGATATTTTTTTGATCGATGATGGTTGGTATTATATACATAAAGGATTATTTCAATCTTTTAGGCAACAGGGATATTTAATTTTTCCAGGATTATATGATTTATGGGAAGACATAAATAAAACATTAGATTATTTAGTACCAATTCAAAAAGTCGATAATACTGACAAATTATATCTAAGCGAAAGCTTCACAAATATAGAAATAGAAAAAAATTATAATAAAATAATTAATATATTCAAAAAAGCTAAAGAGAAAAATCCACAATATACTTTTATTATCTTTCCCTCAATCTTAGATCCTTCTGATAATGAATATTTTCATGAATATAAAAACTTATATTTAGAAATATGAACTACCACTACACTAAAGATGTAGTAGTTTCAGGTTTCATAGACTCATCTAACGACAACGCCTCCACCTATTTTTGTTTAATGTCCGTTGATCAGTCCCTGATCCAGACTATATTTTTTAAGTCAGTTTAGCACATCCATTTCTGGTAGGCTCTGACGGACAACGAATTATATCGTTGTTTATTAACGCTTTA
>Ga0116157_10000826_pt1 | contig 31317 bp, 25 predicted proteins | sample AD_UKC048_MetaG_FD_89882 | JGI IMG/M metagenome (GOLD analysis project Ga0116157, IMG submission 89882) | Active sludge microbial communities of municipal wastewater-treating anaerobic digesters from USA - AD_UKC048_MetaG | ecosystem: Engineered > Bioreactor > Anaerobic > Digestate | place: USA... | reverse complement strand
GCTGCCTCGCTGGTCGGGCCCGCCCGCTGCGCCCGAACACCTTCCCTGTCCAACCGCCACAGCCATGAACGAACCTTCGACCGCCAGCCCGCATGCCCGCGCAGCGCACTGCGGGATCCCCGTTTCAGACTGGGTTCGCCGCTGGTCGCATCTGGTGCCGGCGCGTGGCAGGGTGCTCGACCTCGCCTGCGGCAGCGGGCGCCACACGCGCTGGTTCCACGCACGAGGATGCGTCGTCACCGCGGTGGATCGCGACGCAGCCGCACTGCTGGGGTTGCAGGGCGTCGCACGCATCTGCATTGCCGACATCGAAGCCGGCCCGTGGCCGCTGCCGTGCGAGCGCTTCGATGCCGTGGTCGTCACCAACTACCTGTGGCGACCGCTGCTGAGGCAGGTGGCAGAAAGCCTGGCCGATCCGGGCGTGCTGATCTACGAAACCTTCGCGACAGGGAACGCCAGCGTCGGCAAACCCTCCAACCCGGACTTCCTGCTGCGCCCGGGAGAACTGCTGCAATTCGCCGCAGCGCACGGGCTGCGCGTGGTGGCTTACGAAGACGGGTTTGAGCGCGATCCTGATCGGTACATCCAGCGCATCGTCGCAATGCGGCCGGGGACCGATGACACCGAGTTGCATCGACATCCGCTGCGCTGCGACTGAAGGTCGGGTGTGCCCGCTAAAATCAAGGGCTATCAAGGAATTTGCATGAAACCGATCACTGGCAGCATCGTCGCGCTGATCACGCCGATGCACGAGGACGGCAGCGTCGATTACGACACGCTGCGCAGCCTGATGGACTGGCACATCGCCGAGGGCACCGATTGCATCGGAGTCGTCGGAACGACCGGCGAATCTCCCACGGTCTCGGTGGAAGAGCACTGCGAAATCATCCGCGTGGCGGTCGAGCATGCGCGCGGACGGGTGCCGGTGATGGCCGGAGCAGGCGGCAACTCGACGCGTGAAGCGATCGAGCTGACCCGCTACGCCCAGAAAGTCGGGGCCGATTGCTCGCTGTCGGTCGTGCCCTACTACAACAAGCCTTCGCAGGAAGGCATCTACCAGCACTTCAAGGCGATCGCCGAGGCGGTCGATCTGCCGCTGGTGCTTTACAACGTGCCGGGCCGCACGGTGGCAGACATGCAGCCCGAAACCACGCTGCGCCTGGCGCAGTTGCCGGGCATCGTCGCGGTCAAGGAAGCCACCGGCAACATCGAACGCGCTGCATGGTTGATCAAGCACGCTCCGCCGGGCTTCTCGATCTATTCGGGTGACGATCCGACCGCCATCGCTTTGATGCTGCTCGGAGGCCACGGCAATGTGAGCGTCACGGCCAATGTCGCGCCGCGCTCGATGCACGAGCTGTGCGTTGCCGCCATGGAGGGCCGGGTGCGCGAAGCGACCGAGATCCACATGCGTCTGCTGCCGCTGCACAAGCACCTGTTTACTGAACCCAGCCCCGCGCCGACGAAATGGGCCCTGGCCCAGTTGGGGCGCTGCAGGAACACGCTGCGGCTTCCACTGATGCCCCTGACCGAAGCCGGACAAGCCACCGTCGGATCGGCCCTGCGTGATGCCGGCCTGATCTGACAATCTGACGATGCATCGTCGGCAACGCAAAGCCCCGGGCTCGGCCCTTCCCTCGCCCACTGCGATCAACGGGCTGCGCGGCATGTCCGCCGCCAACCCCACGGAGATGAACAACGTGACAGCTTCCCAACCCACCCGGTCGAATCGACTAGCCCTCAGACGCTCGAATGCACGGCGTCTGGCCTGCTCGGCACTGGTGATCGGCATGGCCGGCTGTTCGAGCGTGGACACCTTGATGCATGGCGACAAGGTCGATTACAAGGCGTCTGCCGCAACCGCCACGGCGGGACTCGAGATTCCGCCCGATCTCACGCAGCTGTCCCGCGAATCGCGCTACAGGCAGGACGATTCCGGCGCGTTCAGCGCAGCCGCCTACCAGTCGTCGCCGTCGAATCTCTCGACCGGTGCCGCTGTCGCGCCGGCAGGTGATGCAGCCCTTCGCATCGACCGCGCTGGCAACGAGCGCTGGCTGGTCACGACGATGACGCCTGAACAACTGTGGCCCGTCTTGCAGGAGTTCTGGCGCGAGCGCGGATTCAACCTGACGGTCAATCAGGCGGATGTCGGCGTGATGGAAACCGAATGGAACGAGAACCGCGCCAGGTTGCCGCAGGACTTCATCCGCAACACGATCGGCAAGGTGTTCGACGCCATCTATTCGACAGGTGAGCGCGACAAGTACCGCACCCGGGTCGAGCGCTCGGCCGGCGGCAGCGATATCTTCATCAGCCATCGCGGGATGGTCGAGGTGGCCACCGGCGCGCTGAAGGACAGCACCGTCTGGCAGCCGCGCCCGGCCGATCCGGAGCTCGAGGCCGAAATGCTGCGCCGCCTGCTGTTGAAGCTCGGCGCGAAGGAGGATCAGGCGAAGGCCATGATGGCAACCACCGAGCCCCAGGCTCCGCGGGCCCGCGTGGTGGCAGGACAGACATCGGTCATCGAAGTGGACGAAGGTTTCGATCGAGCCTGGCGCCGTGTCGGCGTCGCGCTGGACCGCACCGGATTCACGGTCGAGGATCGGGACCGCATCCAAGGCATCTACTACGTGCGGTACGCCGATCCGAAGCCGTACAACAAGGAAGAGCCTGGATTCTTCGGGAAGCTCCTGGGCTTCGGCAAGGACAAGAACGACCCCGACAAGCTCGCGCGCTACCGTGTTCAGGTCAAGGGCGAAGGCGAGCGCAGCACAGTCAGCGTGCTGACCGAGAAGGCGGGGACGGAGAAGGGCGACACGCCCGCTCGTATCGCGACCCTGCTGGTCAACGATCTGAAGTAAATCTAGCTGCGGTGCAGGCGATGCCACAGGGCATCTGCCGGCACGCGCCAACAAAAAAGCCGCCCGAGGGCGGCTTTTTCTCGTCCGTGAGGACCGATCACTTCTTCATTGCGTCCGTGGCGGCGTCGGCAGCCTTGTTGGCAGCGTCCTTGGCAGCGTCGGCAGCTGCACCAGCGGCTTCGGTCGCGGCACCGCTGGCAGCGCCAACGGTGGCTTCTGCTGCAGAAGCAGCTGCGTCGACTGCGGACGCAGCGGCGGCTTCAACCGCGGCCACAGCCGGTGCTGCAGCAGCCGAGGCTGCTTCCATGGCGGGCGCCATTTCTTCTTTCTTGCCGCAAGCAGCGAGGGCGACAGCAGCAACCAGGGTAGCCAGCACGAGCGTCTTGTTCATGTTTATCCTCAATCAAAAAAGGTCGATAAATGAAGGTGGTCTGGGGTCACTGCTGATGCAATCGGCCCGAAACTCAGGAGCGAAAGGCCAAAAAGCCCTTTTGCTACAGCCCGCAAGTATATGTCTCAGTCTGCGTACTGGTTCACAAACCCAGCGTGCTTGCAGGAAAGGCGTCGACGGAACGTTGCATCAGTGCATCAAGGCGATCGCGATCGCGCGTCGCATCGGCGATCGCTGTCGACACGCTGCCGCGGTACAGATCGCGGTCGACCAGGCGCAAGGAGAGCGTGCCGGGGGCCAGCAGCACGCAGGGCACATCGACCCGATCTGCCTCGTCCGGTGTTCGGCACCGCACCATGTGAGAGCGCTCTCTGCGCCACTGCACCCATCGGGGGTGACGGCGCACGATCTGGTCATAGCTGAGCGCCACGATGGTGCAGGTTCGATGTCCCATCGCCCACCTCGACAGGTTCTCCACCACCTCGGGTTCGTTGAGCGGCCAGTCCGCGAAATCCGCGTCGCACATCCAGATTTCGCGCGCCCCGGCCGCCGCAATGTCGGCGAAGGCGCGTCGCAAGGCATCCTGGAACTCGGTTCGGCTTTGGATCAAATGGCTCGCAGGCGTGCTCATGGTGCGCTGTTCCTGTCAATGAACTCAGGCTGTCGAGTCTGTCCGACGCCAGCGCAGTCCGTCAATCAGCGATGTCGGCCGCATGAAGCCAGCCCTGGTCAGTCCAGGACTGCAGCAACTCCCGGGCGTCTGCCCCGAGTCGTGCCACTGATTTAGCGTCGAGCGATCGGCGATCGGCCAGCACACGCATCAACTTCGCGTCACGCCCCGACGCGATGAAGGACTCGCCGTTGATGAACACATGACGTTCGTCGTACAGCATGCGCGTGCGCCGATCGAGAACCACGGTGCCAGATCCGGACCATTCATCCACCGGGTCGAACCATGTCTGCGGCTTCGGCTCGCTGAGCCATTCCCCCAGTGCACAGGCCAGCGAGTCCGGATCGTCGACCAGCCGACGTACCGCATCGGCCGCGAAGTCGGCCAGGGGCTGTGGAATGCGGGCGGGTTGCTCGGTGGCAGGCTGGGTGGGATCGCGATAGCGCAGTCCTTCTTCCCGTTCATCGACGGCATCGAGCATGCGCTGCAGTACCTCGCATCCGACCTCCTCCCGCGAAGGAACCCGGAAGCCGATCGATGCAGTGAGGCAGTCTCCGTCGGCCACACCGTCGTGCGCCCAGCGAGGCGGCAGATACAGCATGTCGCCCGGTTCGAGCGTCCACTCCAGTTCGGGCTCGAAGTGCGACAGGATCTTCAGCGGAACATCCGGTTGCAGCGTCGGATTCTTCATGCGCCCCACGCGCCAGCGACGCCGCCCGGCGAGTTGCAGCAGGAACACGTCGTACGAATCGAAGTGCGGGCCGACACCGCCGCCGTCGGTGGCAAAGGAGATCATCACGTCATCGAGACGCACATCGGGTGCGAAGCGGAACCGAGACATCAGCCGATGTGCGGCCTGGGCATGCAGGTCCACGCCCTGCACCAGCAGCGTCCATCCGGGACGCCCCAGCGGTGGCAACTGGCGTCGGGCGAACGGCCCGTGGCGCAGCTTCCAGCCGGTATCGCGCCTCTCGATCAGGCGCGATTCGACGCCGTCGGCAGCCGCCAGCGCAAACAGCGCAGCACGATCGAGTTCAGCAACTCCCTCGGGCACCGCCTGACGGATCAGCAACGGCTTCTTCTGCCAGTAACGCCGCATGAAGGCCTGCGGACTGAGCCCGCCGAGCAGAGGTGTGGGATGGTCGATGCGCATGCTGCGGATTGTCCACCGCCTCGAAGCGGGGCATGGACTGCAGCCCGATAGCGAAGTCGCCCTGTGAGATCATTTCCCGATGGAAATCCAATCCCCTTGCGTGGTCGCACTGACATGGCGACTCGAAGACGCCCAGGGCCAGTTGATCGATGAACTCGCACAACCGGTCGAATTCTTCTACGGTGGCGCCGACCTGCTCGAGAAGGTCGAGGCGTCCTTGCTCGGCCAGGCCACCGGCTTCGAGGCATCGCTGCACCTCGAACCCGAGCATGCGTTCGGCGACTACATCGCCGATCTGGTGTTCTTCGAGGAGCGATCCGTCTTGCCCGACGGCATCGAGGTCGGCATGCAGTTCGAAGGTGTGCCTGAAGGCTCGGTCACTCCGGGCATGCCTGAGGATGCGGTCTACACGGTCACCGAGGTGTACCCGACCCATGTCGTGCTGGACGGCAATCACCCACTCGCCGGCGTCGCATTGCGGCTGCATCTGACGGTGCAGGACGTGAGGCAAGCCACGTCGGACGAGATCGATGCCGGAAGCGTCGGCCAGCCTGCATTCAGCGTGTTCAACGCCGACCCACCGGGCCCGCACCTGCACTGACGCGTGCTGCGTGTTCGAACACGCAGCGAGTTCAGTTCGCGCCGGTCGAGCCGAAACCTCCGGTGCCCCGCTCCGATGCGCCGAACTCATCGACACGTCGGAAACTGGCCTGGACCACCGGCACGATGACGAGCTGGGCGATGCGCTCCATCGGCTGCACGGTGTAGCTCGCCACGCCGCGGTTCCAGCAGCTGACCATCAGCGGCCCCTGGTAATCCGAATCGATCAGACCGACCAGATTGCCCAGCACGATTCCGTGCTTGTGGCCCAGCCCCGAGCGAGGCAGGATCATCGCGGCCAGGCCGGGATCGCCGATGTGCACCGCGAGCCCGGTGGGGATCAGCTTCGTCTGGCCGGGCTCGATCAGCAGAGGCTCATCCAGACAGGCGCGCAGGTCGAGACCCGCACTGCCCGGGGTCGCATAGGCTGGCATGGCCTCAGCCATGCGGGCATCGAGCAGCTTCACATCGATCGTCGTCATTGCGGCTTTCCTGTCTTTCCATCCGGCACGTGCGCCAGCCGCAGCGCGATATCGGCAATCAGCCAACGCGCGAGCGTGAGCTTGTCGGCTTGCGGCAGATCGCGGTGGCCGTCAGCATCGACGAGCACCAGCGCGTTGTCGTCGCGACCGAAGGTGGCCGGGCCCAGGTTGCCGACGATCAACGGCACCTGCTTGCGCACGAGCTTTTCGCGCGAATGCTTCAGCAGATCATGGCTTTCAGCGGCGAAACCCACGCAGAACGGACGGCCGCGAGCGAGGGCCTGGCTGGCGACTGCTGCCAGTATGTCGGGGTTCTCGGTCAGCTCGAAGATCGGCGCGATCTTGCTGCCGTTCTTCTTGATCTTCTGCTCGGACAAGCTCGCCGGCCGCCAGTCGGCCACTGCGGCGGTCGCAATGAACACATCCTGATTCGCGGCCGCGGGAACGACCGCATCGAACATCTGCATTGCCGTGCGGACATCGATGCGCCGCACGCCGCGCGGTGTGGTCAGGTGGACCGGTCCTGCCACCAGGGTGACCTCGGCGCCGGCTTCGGCCGCAGCGCGTGCGATCGCGAAACCCATCTTTCCGCTGGACAGGTTCGTGATGCCGCGCACCGGATCGATCGGCTCGAAAGTGGGCCCGGCAGTGATCAGCACATGCTTGCCGGCCAGCGGTTTGGGCCGAAAGAATGCAGTCAGTTCCTCGAGCAGTTCCTCGGGCTCGAGCATCCGCCCGTCTCCGACCTCACCGCAGGCCTGCTCGCCACTGGCCGGGCCGAGCACGTGCGCACCGTCGGCGCGCAACTGGACCACATTGCGCTGAGTCGCCGGGTGGGACCACATCTCGCGGTTCATCGCCGGGGCGATCAACAGCGGACACGATTCGATCGGCCGGGCCAGGCACAGCAGGCTGAGCAGATCATCGGCGCGACCATGCAGCAGCTTCGCCATGAAGTCGGCACTGGCGGGAGCCACCAGCACCGCATCGGCCTGACGTGTCAGGTTGATGTGCGCCATGTTGTTCGCCGAGCCATCGACAGCGCGCGCATCCCAGGTGCTCGTGAACACCGCGCGACCGGTCAGTGCCTGCATCGTCACTGCGGTGATGAACTGCTCGGCAGCCTCGGTCATCACGACCTGCACCGTGGCGCCTGCCTTCACCAGTGCGCGGGCCAGTTCGGCGGCCTTGTAGCAGGCAATGCCGCCAGACAGCCCGAGCACGATGTGCTTGCCGCGCAGGTCGGCGTCCGGATCGGGGGTGTCAATCATGATGTGGACAGCTCCAGTGTCAAAGCGGCAGCCAGGCCCGCTCGGGATCGTCGAAGTTGAAGAGCACGCGAACAGCCTTGCCGTAGACCTGATCGTGCGACAGAAACCCCCAGGTCCTCGAATCGGACGATGCATCCCGGTTGTCTCCGAGCATCAGGTAGTGACCTTCAGGCACGGTGCATTCCCAGGCACCGCCACGCGTGCTGCTGCATTGGGCCGCAATGCCGGCGTCGTCCCAGTTGAGCGGCTGGCGACCGCGCACGAAGGGATTGATCTTCAGCACGCGCGGCGGTGCGCCGGCCGACTCACGCACCATCCACTGGCCTCGGTCATCGGCCGACCGCCGGATCGAGAACGCCGCCAGCGCATCGTCTTCGAGCACCTGCGCATCGGGCATGGCGCCCTGGATGGACACCGTTCCGTCAGCGAACGTGACGACATCTCCCGGCATGCCGACCAGGCGCTTGACATAGAACTGGGACACGTCATGCGGATAGCGGAACACCACCACGTCGCCCCGCTGCGGGCTTGCGAACTCGATCGCGGTGTTGGTGAAAGGCAGCCTGGGTCCGTAGGCCAGATGGTTGATCAGCAGGTAGTCACCGACGCGCAGCGTGGGCTCCATCGATTCCGATGGCACGCGCGGCCAGTCGGCAACGGCGACACGGCACGTGAAGACCAGAGCGACGACCACGAACAGGTCGGCACCCAGCATCGCCCAGAACGGCTGCCGCTTCGGCGGCTCGGGCATGGCGCGGACCTTCCAGCGCCATGCGCAGCGGCACAGGCCGGTTGCCAGCATCGCGCAAAACAGGAATTCGTTGATGGACAAACCGATCTGCATGGGCAGCGGGGAGGCAAAGGCGTCGCGGATTATCGGGGTGGATGCAGCCATTCAGTCCGCGCGGGCAATTCGGGGGCGCGATCCGAACGCTGACGGAACACGCCCACAATGTGCGCAAAGGTCCTCGGCCTCGGAACCGACACATCGCATGGAGTGCCACCCGTGAGCAGCGAACCCACTCTCGACATCGCGCGAGGCCAGCCCACCGACGCACAGCCCAGGACACGCCTGGTGGCCGTCCACCAGCACAACCCACAGGCATTGCACCGGGAACTGCTCACCGGCCTGAGCGCCGAACCTGCGACCCTTTCGCCCAAGTTTCTTTATGACCGCCTGGGTTCGCTGCTGTTCGAGGCCATCACCGAGCTGCCCGAGTACTACCCGACGCGGACGGAGGCCCGCATATTCGCCGACCACGCCCCCGAGATGGCAGCGGCCATCGGTCCCATCGGCACGCTGATCGACCTGGGGGCCGGCAATTGCGCCAAGGCACGGATGGTCATCCCACCACTGCGCCCGTCGCGCTACGTCGCGGTCGACATCTCGGTCGACTTTCTGGAGCCTGCGATTGCACAAGTGCAGCGCGAGCACCCTGCGATCGAGGTCTGCGGTGTCGGCCTCGATTTCTCGAGCACGGTGCAATTGCCGCCGGGCCTGCTTCAGGGGCGTGCGGTTTTCTTCTATCCGGGGTCGAGCATCGGCAACTTCACGCCGGCATCTGCGCAAGGCTTTCTTGCGGGCGTGCGCCGGCAAGCTACCGGCGGTGGACTGCTGATCGGCATCGACCTGGTCAAGCCGATCGAGCAGCTCGAAGCGGCCTACGACGACGCATTGGGCGTGACCGCCGCGTTCAATCTGAACCTGCTTCGGCACGTGAACCGCTTGATCGGCAGCAACTTCGACCCACGGGACTGGCGCCACGTCTCGTTCTTCAACCGAGACCACTCGCGCATCGAGATGCACCTCGAGGCGCGTCGCGCCGTGGTCGTGCAGTGGCCCGAGAACGAGAGGCGATTCGAGGCCGGCGATCGAATGCACACCGAAAACTCGTACAAGTACACCGTCGAAAGCTTCGCCGAACTGCTTCACGACTCGGGATACGCACGCACCCGCTGCTGGGTCGATGCGAACGGCTGGTTCGCCGTGTTCTGGGCCCAGGCGTGAGTCGAAACGACGGCCGCCCGCGCGCGCCGTTTCAGGCCAGGTTGCCTTCGGCGGCACGCCGCTGGCGCAGCGCTTCGTAGAGGCACACGCCGCTGGCGACCGAGACGTTCAGGCTTTCGACTGCGCCGCGCATTGGCAGGCTGACCAGTTCGTCACAGGTCTTGGTCGTGAGTTGTCGCATCCCTGCCCCCTCGGCGCCAAGCACCAGGGCGACCGGCCCCGTGAGGTCGATGTCGTAGAGCGATTGCGTGGCCGTGTCCGATGTGCCGATGACGCGGATGTTGCGTTCCTTCAGCTCATTGAGGGTGCGTGCCAGGTTGGTCACCATGAAGTAGGGCACGGTTTCAGCCGCACCGCTGGCGACCTTCGAGACCGTCGCGTTGACGCCCACCGCGTGGTCCTTCGGCGCGATCACCGCATGTGCACCAGCCCCGTCGGCGACCCGCAGGCAGGCGCCGAGGTTGTGCGGGTCGGTGATGCCGTCGAGAACCAGCAGCAGCGGGTTGCCCTCGACAGCGTCGAGTTCGTCGAGCGTGTCATCGAGCGAGCGACTCAGCGCGACCGGCTCGACCCGGGCCACCAGACCCTGATGCCGATGCGTGCCGCACATCTTCTGCAGCTTGGCGTCATCGCTGTCGATCAGCTTCGAGCCGGCCGCGGTGGCGCGCTCGATGAACTGCCTCATGCGCTGGTCGCGTCGCGATGTGTCGACGTGGATCTCGACGACGGATTTCGGCGTGGTCTTCAGCCGCACGGTGACGGCATGAAAGCCGAACAGGATCTTGTTGCTCATCGGGCGATGGTAGCGGTTGGGTTTCGGCGGGTTCAAACAGCTCAGGCCGGCGTGCGGACCAGCCATGCCGCTGCTGCCACCAAGCCGATCAGGACCGGCTGGTGAACCATGTAGAAGCTGAGACTCCAGCGACCGAGGCACGCAAGCGGACGGGCCGCCGGGCGCAGCGTCGGCGACAGAGGCAATGACAGGAGAGTTGGACGATGCTGCAGGACCCATTGCCCGACTGCCAGCCCCCACAGCGACACGCCCAGCCACGGCAGCAGCGGCACGTAGTCCTCGGTGATCGGCCTGGCCGTGACCAGACCGATCCAGTTCGTCCAGCGGCTGTCGAAGAATTCATGCTGGAACCACAGGGGAAGCAGCAGCGCAGCCAGGCCGAACAACCAGAGCCAGCGACCGGCAGGCGCGGCCAGGCGCAACAGCAGCAGGATCACCGCAATACCGTGCAGCACGCCGAAGCTGATGTAGCTGCGCGGAAACATCCACCACGAACCGAGGCTGACCAGCAGGGCGCATCCCGCGATCTGCGCCCAGCGCAGCCAGAAGCGCCCGCCCCAGGCCGATCTGTCGTGACCGCCATCCAGAGCCACGGCCTGACTCAGTCCGACGCAGAACAGGAAGAGCCCGACGATCGCGCTGCGCTGGACGGTCCACAGCGGTTCGTTGTGAAAGTCCTGACGGATGAATCCGAAATGGTTCAGGTCGAAGCAGAGGTGAAACAGCGCCATCCAGACGATGGCCAGGCCGCGCAGCGCATCCAGTCGCTCGAAGCGCTCTTCGCCGACTGCAATGGCTTCACGCATGGCAACCGCGCTGCGATGCCCGGCGCGCCATCGTCAGCGCCCGGGCGGGCCGAGCAGTGACGTGGGGAGGTCGATCTGGCCGGTGGACTTGAATCGTTCGCCACGCAGCAGCGAGCCTCCGATCTTGCCGCTGATCGCGTAGCCGACATTCGAGCGGTCGCCATTGGCAAAGCTGAGCGCCTGTCGCAGAACCGATATCGCGGAGACCGAGACCGGCACGACCAGAACCGCCTCGCCGTAGCGAGGAATCGTGCCCTGCACGTCGCTCACCCCGCTGGCGAAACTCAGGCCCCTCAACTCGACATCGAGGGCCACACCGTTGTAGGCGACTTCGGATTCGTTCGGGTTCTGCACGCGCAGCTTCACCGCCATGCGCAATTCCAGACCCTGCCCCGGCATCGGCTCGATGCCGACAAGACTGACCTTGACGGGATCGCTCATCGGCAGCTGCGCACATCCCGCCAGGGCCAGCGCAGCAACCAGAATCTGGAAAAAAGATCGCATCGCGTCTCCTGGGATGAACTTCGATGATCGCATCTGGCGCGCGGGAGACGCTCGGTCAGGCGACCCAGCGGCGCGCGTTGCGGAACATCCGCGCCCAGGGGCTCGACTCGCTTGCCGGGCCAGAGGTCCAGCTTATCTGCACGTTTCGAAAGACCCGCTCCGCGTGCGGCATCAGCACGGTGTAGCGGCCATCGGCAGTGGTGACCGACGTCAGGCCATCAGGGCTGCCATTCGGGTTGAACGGATAGGCCTCGGTGGCATGACCAGCATGATCCACGAAACGCATCGCACGGTGGACCGCTGACGCATCACCGCGCTGGGAAAAGTCCGCGCGGCCTTCCCCATGCGACACCGCGACCGGCAGACGGCTTCCGGCCATGCCACTGAAGAAGATCGACGGACTGTCCATCACCTCGACCAGGCTCAGGCGTGCCTCGAACTGCTCGCTCTTGTTGCGGGTGAATTTGGGCCAGGCCTGCGCGCCGGGGATGATGGGCGACAGCGCCGCCATCATCTGGCAGCCATTGCACACGCCCAGCGCAAAGGTGTCGGTACGGCCGAAGAAGGCTGCAAACTGATCGGCGAGCTTCGAATTGAAAAGTATCGACCTCGCCCAGCCTTCGCCCGCGCCGAGCGTGTCGCCGTAGCTGAAGCCTCCGCAGGCGACGAAGCCGATGAACTGGTCGAGCCGCGCACGCCCGGCCTGCAGATCGCTCATGTGCACGTCGTAGGTGTCGAAGCCGGCCTGCGCCAGCGCGTAGCTCATCTCCACCTGGCTGTTGACGCCCTGCTCGCGCAGGATGGCCAGCCTCGGACGGGCGGTGTGAATGAACGTCGCAGACACGTCCTGCGCCGGATCGAACGTCAGGTGTACCTGCAGGCCGACATCCTCGGCGAGCCCCGCCGAATCATGTTCGGCATCGGCGCAGTGCGGGTTGTCTCGCAGCCGGGCGATGCGCCAGCTGACTTCGTCCCAGACCTGATGCAGGTCGCGAAGCGGTGCGCTGAAGACGGCCTTGGTGTCTCGCCAGACCTCGACACTGCCGGCGTCGTTCGGCTTGCCGATGAAGTGACTGTGCTTTGAAAGGCCGTGAGCGCGCAGCGTCTGCATCACCTCGTTGCGAACCGCGGTCGGCACCTGGATCACAGCACCCAGCTCTTCGCTGAACAGGGCCTTCAAGGTCAGTTCGTGGCGCCTCGCACCGATCTGGCCAGCCCAGTTCTTCGAATCTCCGCAGTCCATGCGGCTGTCGCTGATGCCGTCGCCTTCGGTCACCAGCATGTCGACATTCAGGCTCACACCGAGGTGACCGGCAAAGGCCATCTCGCAAACCGTCGCCCACAGGCCGCCGTCGCTGCGATCGTGGTAGGCCAGCAAGCGCCCTTCGCTGCGGAGCTGGTTGATGGCTGCGATCAGCGACTTCAGCTGAGCAGGATCGTCGAGGTCGGGCACGCCGTCGGCGGATGCATTGCCCGTCTGATCAAGCACCTGCGCCAGCATCGAGCCGGCCATGCGGTTCCTGCCATTGCCGAGATCGATCAGGATCAGCGTGGTATCACCCGGCTGCAACTGCGGTGTCAGTGTTCCCCGCACATCGTCGAGCGTGACGAACGCCGAGACGATCAACGAGACCGGCGCAGTGACCTGCCTGCTCTCGCCGCGGTCGCTCCAGCGGGTGCGCATCGACAGGCTGTCCTTGCCCACCGGCACGCTGATGCCGAGGGCCGGGCACAGCTCCATGCCGACCGCGCGCACGGTGTCGTAGAGCGCGGCATCTTCACCCGGTTCGCCGCACGCGGCCATCCAGTTGCAGCTGAGCTTGACACGCTCCAGCGCGAACGGCGCGGCAAGCAGGTTGGTCAAGGCCTCGCCGACGGCCATGCGGCCGGAGGCCGGCGCATCGATCGCTGCCAGCGGCGTTCGCTCCCCGATGCTCATCGCCTCGCCGCGAAAGCCGCTGTAATCGGCCAGCGTCACGGCGCAATCGGCCACCGGCACCTGCCACGGCCCGACCATCGGATCGCGGTGACTGAGCCCGCCAACGGTCCGATCTCCGATCGTGATGAGGAAACGCTTGCTCGCGACCGTCGGGTGGCGGAGCACATCGAGCGCCACCGTCTGCAGATCCACATCCGTGAGATCGAGCGCGCCAAGCTGCGGACGCACGCGCTTCACATCGCGGTGCATCTTCGGTGGCTTGCCGAGCAGCACGTCCATGGGCATGTCGATGGCAAGAAGCGAAGGAGCCCTGACGGACGTCACCGGTTCGTCCGACAGCACCAGTTGCTTCGCTTCAGTGGCAACGCCGACGACCGCATAGGGGCAGCGCTCGCGCAGGCACATCGCATCGAACATGGGAAGCCGATCGGGCTGCACCGCGAGCACGTATCGCTCCTGACTCTCGTTGCTCCAGATTTCCTTGGGCGACATGCCGCTTTCCTCGAGCGGAACCTGGCGCAGGTCGAAACGTGCACCGCGATGCGCTCCGTCGACCAGTTCGGGAAAGGCATTCGAGATTCCGCCCGCACCGACGTCGTGGATCGCCAGGATCGGATTGGCGTCGCCGAGCGCAGCACAGTGATTGATGACCTCCTGGGCGCGACGCTGGATCTCCGGGTTGCCGCGCTGCACCGAGTCGAAGTCGAGTGCCGCCGCGTTGGCGCCAGCAGCCATCGAACTGGCCGCGCTGCCACCCATGCCGATGCGCATGCCGGGGCCGCCCAGCTGAACCAGCAAGGTTCCGGCCGCGAACTCGACCTTGTCGGTCTGCGTCGCCGCGATCGTGCCCAGTCCCCCCGCGATCATGATGGGCTTGTGATAGCCGCGGCGCTGCTGGTGGCCGGGAACGCCGACCGTCTGCTCATAGACGCGGAAGTAGCCCGCCAGGTTCGGCCGCCCGAACTCGTTGTTGAACGCTGCGCCGCCCAGCGGCCCTTCGATCATGATCTGAAGGGGGCTGGCGATGTGCTCCGGCTTGCCGTAAGGCGAACGTTCCCAGGGCCAGTCGGTGCCGGGCAGATTGAGGTTCGACACCGTGAAGCCGGTCAGCCCGGCCTTCGGCTTCGAGCCGCGGCCGGTCGCGCCCTCGTCGCGGATCTCGCCACCGGCTCCGGTCGAAGCGCCCGGGAAGGGCGAGATCGCGGTCGGATGGTTGTGCGTCTCGACCTTCATCAGCACATGGGCCAGTTCGCTGCGCACACCGTAGCGAGGCGCGTCGGTGTAGCCCTCGGGCAACCAGCGCTCGATGACGCCGCCTTCCATCACCGACGAGTTGTCGCTGTAGGCGATCACGGTGTGCTGCGGCGCCAGTTGATGCGTGTTGCGGATCATCTGGAACATCGAGCGGTCCTGCACCGCCCCATCGATGGTGAAGTCGGCATTGAAGATCTTGTGCCGGCAGTGCTCGCTGTTGGCCTGCGCGAACATCATCAGCTCGACGTCGGTCGGGTTGCGCCGCAGCGATGTGAATGCGCTGACCAGGTAATCGATCTCGTCATCGGAAAGGGCCAGGCCGAAGTCGACGTTGGCGGTCACCAGCGCTGCCCGCCCCTGCCCCAGCACGTCGACCTGGGCCATCGGCGCAGCCGGGCGCTCATCGAAAAGATGGGCAGCATCTTCCCGACACAGCAGCACGCTTTCGGTCATTCGGTCGTGCAGCAACTCGGCAGCTGCCTTCAACTCGTCAACTGTCAGCGGTTTGCTTCCACCGAGCAGCCCGGTCTTCAGGGTGAGCCTGTATTCGGTGACTCGCTCCACGCGCTTGATCGCCAGGCCGCAGTTGTGGGCGATGTCGGTGGCCTTGGAGGCCCAGGGCGAGACCGTGCCGAGACGCGGTGCGATGACGATCAAGGCTCCTTCGCTCGGGCCGCCATACGCATCTCCGTAGCGGAGCAGGCCGTCGACGGTGTCGCGCTGATCCGGGTCGAGCGGCGCCTCGCTCCAGACCCAGTGCACGTGTCGGGCGTGGACCGCTGTGATGCGTGCTCCGCCGCAGGAGGCGTCCTGCTGCAGCTTCGCGAGCAGCGCCTGGGCGCGAAAGGCCGGGAGCGCACTGCCCCCTTCGACATGGAGCAGGTGCTTGGGCGAAGTGATCACGCGGGACGCTCGGGGTGGGGGGTGGCAGACAGGGCGGCAACGATCGAGGCAGATAGCCCGCGGGACGCTGCGGCCACCACGGGTAGACCCTCGATTTTACGGGTCGGGTGAGATAATCGGCGCCATGACGATCACCATCAAGACCGCCGACGACATCGACGGCATGCGCATCGCAGGCCGCCTGGCCTCGGAAGTGCTGGACATGCTGGAGCCCCATGTGAAGCCCGGCATCACCACCGAGGCGCTCGACAAGCTGGCCCACGATTACATGGTGAACGTCCAGCAAGCCATCCCGGCACCGCTGAACTACGCGCCGCCGGGCTATACACCCTACCCGAAATCGATCTGCACCTCGATCAACCATCAGGTGTGCCATGGCGTTCCGAACAGCAAGCCGCTGAAGAACGGCGACATCGTCAACGTCGACATCACGGTCATCAAGGACGGCTGGCACGGCGACACGAGCCGGATGTTCGTGGTGGGTGAAGGATCGATCGCTGCCAGGCGACTGTGCCAGATGACCTACGACGCCATGTGGCGCGGCATCGCGAAGGTTCGCCCGGGCGCGCGCCTTGGCGACATCGGACACGCGATCCAGACCTTCGCCGAGAACAATGGCTTCTCGGTGGTTCGCGAGTTCTGCGGCCACGGCATCGGCCGCAAGTTCCACGAGGACCCGCAGGTTCTGCATTACGGCAAGCCGGGCACGCTCGAAGTGCTGACGCCGGGAATGATCTTCACGATCGAGCCGATGATCAACGCCGGCCGGCGCGAGATCCGTGAGGCCGGAGACGGCTGGACCATCGTCACCAAGGACCGTTCGCTGTCGGCGCAATGGGAGCACACCGTGCTCGTCACCGAGACCGGCTATGAAGTGCTGACCCTCTCGGCCGGCAGTCCGGCGGTGCCGCAGTTCGTCAACGAATCCGTGGCGGCCTGAGCGCCTGTGGCCTTGTCAGTTGTCGAGCTGGATGAGCACGGCGCGCTGGCGCCCGACTGCCTGGGTGAACTTCGGCAGCGCTACAAGGCTGGCAAGGACGCGCTGATCCGTCACTTCGAGGCGTCGCGCCCGACGGCGCCCGCAGCCACCCGCTTGATCAGGGGAATCGCGCGTCACACCGACGTCACGGTGCTCAACCTGTGGGAGCTCTGCGGCATGCCGGCCGAAGCGGCGCTGCTGGCCGTCGGCGGATACGGACGCGGCGAGCTGTTTCCTCATTCGGATGTCGATGTGCTCGTGCTGCTGCCTTCGGGCCTGTGCGCAAGCGGCAGTCCCCAGTCCGAGGCCAAGCGCTCGGTCGAGTCATTCATCACCGCATGCTGGGACATCGGCCTCGAGATCGGATCGAGCGTGCGCACGGTCGAGGAGTGCATGGCTGAAGCCGAGCGCGATGTCACCGTGCGCACTGCGCTCCTCGAGTCACGCTTCATCTGCGGCTCGCGCCGCGGCTTCAACGTCTTTCGGCGCAACAACTCGCAGGCGATGCAGCCACGCAACTTCCTGCGGGCGAAGGTTCTGGAGATGCGTCAGCGGCACCAGAAATTCGAGGACACACCGTACTCGCTGGAGCCGAACTGCAAGGAAAGCCCCGGAGGCCTGCGTGACCTGCAGCTGATCATCTGGGTCGCGCGGGCAGCCGGACTCGGACGGACCTGGGCCGAACTCGCGGCCAGCGGGCTGGCCACACCGTTCGAGACCAAGCAGCTGCAACGCAACGAGGGCCTGCTGAAGCTGATCCGGACCAAGCTGCACCTGGTCGCAGGCCGGCGCGAGGACCGGCTGGTGTTCGACCTCCAAAACGCCGTGGCCGAAAGCTTCGGCTACCGGGCGACGAAGGGCCAGCGCGCATCAGAGGCGCTGATGCGCCGCTACTACTGGGCCGCCAAGGCGGTGGTGCAGCTGAACCAGATCCTGATGCTCAACATCGAGGATCGAATCACCGGATCGCAGGATGCGCCGATGCGCCCGATCAACGAAGACTTCCTCGAGCGGGACGGCATGCTCGAGGTGGTCAGCGACGATCTGTACCAGCGCCGCCCTGAGGCCATCCTCGAGACCTTCCTGACGTACCAGACCACGCGCGGCATCACGGGCCTGTCGGCCCGCACGCTGCGTGCGCTGTACAACTCGCGCGACCTGATGAACGCCGAGTTCAGGCGCGCCCCGGCCAACCGCGCGACCTTCATGCGCATCCTGCGGGCACCAAGCGGACACACCCACGCACTGCGGTTGATGAACGAAACCAGCGTGCTCGGGCGTTATCTGTGGGTGTTCCGGCGCATCGTCGGCCAGATGCAGCACGACCTGTTTCACGTCTACACCGTCGACCAGCACATCCTGATGGTGCTGCGAAACGTGCGTCGCTTCTTCATTCCCGAGCACGTGCATGAGTACCCGTTCTGCTCGCAGCTGGCGCTGCAGTGGGACAAGCCCTGGGTGCTCTTCATCGCGGCCGTCTTCCATGACGTGGCCAAGGGGCGTGGCGGCGATCATTCGGAACTGGGCGCCAGCGAGGCACGCCGCTTCTGCCGCGACCACGGCATCGAGCGCGACGACACCGCGCTGATCGAGTTTCTCGTCCAGGCCCACCTGACGATGTCCCGCGTCGCGCAGAAGGAGGACCTGAGCGACCCGGCGGTGATCCAGGAGTTCGCCCAGCGCGTCGGCACCGAGCGGCGGCTGACCGCCCTGTACCTGCTCACCGTGGCCGACATCCGCGGCACCAGCCCCAAGGTCTGGAACGCCTGGAAGGGCAAGCTGCTCGAGGACCTCTACCGGGCTTCGCTGCGGGCGCTCGGTGGCGCGCAGCCGCATCTCGACGCCGAGATCGATGCGCGCAAGCAGGAGGCCAGGCACATGCTCAACCTCGCGCTGCAGCCGCCGGACGTCGAAGTCCCGTTGTGGAAGACGCTGGCGATCAGCTACTTCGCACGGCACGACGTCGGCGAGATCGCGTGGCATGCCCGCTCGCTGCACGAGCACCTCGACGCAGCAACGCCGGTGGTCAAGGCCCGCGTGTCGCCGGTTGGCGAGGGGCTGCAGGTGGTGGTCTATGCGCGTGACCGCGCCGACCTCTTCGCCCGGATCTGCGGCTACTTCGACAGCGCGCACTTCAACATCCTCGACGCCAAGGTGCACACGACCCGCGCCGGTTGCGCGCTCGACACCTTCCAGGTGATCAATCCGCAGCTCGAGGCGTCGCGCGATGGAGCGCCCGCGGCCCAGTACCGCGACCTGATCCTGCTGGTGGAAACCCAGCTCGGCCGGGCTCTGGCCTCCGACGGAGCGCTGCCGGAGCCGAGTCGAGGCCGCCTGTCCCGTCGGGTGAAGTCGTTCCCGGTCACACCACGCATCACGCTCAGGCCCGATGAACGGGCACAGAACTGGTTGCTCGGCGTGTCGGCCAGCGACCGCTCGGGCCTGCTGTACGCCATCGCCCGCGTGCTGGCCCGACACCAGATCAACCTGCAACTGGCCAAGATCACCACCCTCGGCGAGCGGGTGGAAGACACCTTCCTGATCGACGGCGCGGCCTTGCGGCACAACCGCACCCAGATCGAGATCGAAACGGAATTGCTCGATGCGATTGCAGCATGACGGGACTGCACATGCCGTGCGGCGCGGAGGATTGATCCCATGGCTCTGACTCCGGTCACTGCCGACGACTGCCTGGCGCGGCTCGACGCTTACGACGCGATCATCGACGCGCGATCCGAAGGCGAGTTCGCGCTGGACCGGATTCCCGGCGCAGTCAACTGGCCCAGCCTCAACGACGCCGAACGGGCGCTGGTGGGCACCGAATACAAGCAGATCTCGCCGTTCGTGGCGCGCAAGCGCGGCGCCGCGCTGGTCGCCCGCAACATCGCCATGCACATCGAGCGTCACGTCCTCGACAAGCCCAGGGACTGGCAGCCACTGGTTTACTGCTGGCGCGGCGGTCAGCGCAGCGGCTCACTGGCGCTCGTGCTCAGCAAGATCGGCTTTCGGGTGCAGGTACTCGAAGGGGGCTACCAGGCCTACCGCCGGGCGGTGATGAAGGCGCTCGAGGAACAGCCCCTGGCGCTGCGTTTTCGCGCGATCTGCGGCAGGACCGGCTCGGGCAAGAGCCGCCTTCTGGCCGCGTTGCAGGCGCAGGGCGCGCAGGTCCTCGATCTGGAGGGTCTCGCCAACCACCGGGGCTCGGTGCTGGGTCTGGTGCCCGGCAGCCCGCAACCGTCGCAGAAGCAGTTCGACTCGCGTCTGTGGGACGCGATGCGCCGATTCGATCCGGCGCGCCCGGTCTGGGTGGAAAGCGAGAGCCGCAAGGTCGGTGAACTTCGGGTGCCCGAGCGCCTGATCGAGTGCATGCGAGCGTCTCCCTGCGTGCACATCCAGCTTCCGGTCGATGCCAGGGTCTCCCTGCTGATGGAGGACTACGCCTTCTTCGTCGACGACGTGCCGACCTTCTGCACCCGCCTCGATGCACTGCGCGCGCTGCGTGGCAACGAGGTGATCAACGGCTGGCAGGAAGCGGCCCGATCCGGAGGCATCGAGGGCGTGGTGCGGGAACTGCTGCTCACGCACTACGACCCGGTGTACCTGCAATCGATGCAGCGCAATTTCATCGGGTTTGCCGACGCACGACTGGTAGAGCCCGAGAACGGCGACGCCAGCACGTTGGCTGGCGTCGCGAGGGACTTGCTGCAGGACTGACCGCCCCGCTGCAACCCGATATCAGCCCATGTGCAGGCCGCCGTTGACCGAGAAATCGGCCCCGGTTGCAAACCCGGATTCGTCTGACGCAACCCACGACACCATCGACGCGATGTCATCCGGCGTGCCCAGGCGCTTGACCGGGATGCCCGCGATGATCTTGTCCAGCACGTCCTGGCGTATCGACTTGACCATGTCAGTCGCGATGTAGCCGGGGCTGACGGTGTTGACCGTCACACCCTTGTTGGCAACTTCCTGCGCCAGCGCCATCGTGAAGCCGTGCATGCCCGCCTTGGCGGCCGAGTAGTTCGTCTGCCCGAACTGGCCCTTCTCGCCATTGACGGAACTGATGTTGATGATGCGGCCCCAGCCCTTGTCCAGCATGTCCTCGATGACCTGCTTGGTCACGTTGAACAGGCTGGTCAGGTTGGTCTCGATCACCGCATCCCAGTCGGCACGGCTCATCTTGCGGAACATGCCGTCGCGGGTGATGCCGGCATTGTTCACCAGCACGTCGATCGGGCCGTGTTCGGCCTTGACCTGCTGGAAGGCGGCCACGGTCGAATTCCAGTCGCCGACGTTTCCGACCGACGCATGGAAGGTGTAGCCCAGGGCGCTCTGCTCATCGAGCCACTTCTTGAAATCCCGGCTCGGGCCGCAGCCGGCGATCACGGTGAAGCCGTCGCGGTGCAGGCGCTGGCACATCGTTGTTCCGATGCCGCCCATGCCGCCGGTCACGTACGCTACTTTCTTGCTCATTTGTCTCGCTCCTTAAGATTCATACAACGCACGCTCAGGCGACGAGGGTCACCCGCCCTCGCCTCGCGGTCAACCGGGTTGCCACTGACGCCGCCCGGCCTGGTTCAACGCTCGAGCGTCAGTGCAATCCCCATGCCGCCACCGATGCACAGGCTCGCCAGACCCTTCTTGGCGTTGCGCTTCTGCATCTCGTGCAGCAGGGTCACCAGCACGCGACAGCCCGACGCACCGATGGGGTGACCTATCGCGATCGCGCCGCCGTTCACATTGATCTTGCTGGTATCCCAGCCCATTTCCTGGTGCACGGCACAGGCTTGTGCCGCGAAGGCCTCGTTGACTTCCATCAGGTCGAGATCGGAGGCTTTCCAGCCGGCGCGTGCGAGCGCACGCTGGGATGCCGATACCGGGCCCATGCCCATGATGGCTGGATCGAGTCCGGAGCTGGCGTAACTGGCAATGCGAGCCATCGGCGTCAGGCCGAGGGCTGCAGCGCGTGCAGCGCTCATCACCAGCACTGCGGCTGCACCGTCGTTGATGCCAGAGGCGTTGCCGGCAGTGACGGAACCGGCCTTGTCGAAGGCGGCACGCAGTCCGGCCAGGCCTTCGGCCGAGCACTTGCGGTTCACGAACTCGTCGGTGCCGAAAAGCACCGGGTCGCCCTTGCGCTGAGGAATGCTGACATTGACGATTTCATCGTTGAAGCGCCCGGCCTCCTGAGCCGCTGCCGCCTTCATCTGCGACGACAGCGCAAAGGCGTCCTGGGCCTCGCGGCTGATGCCGTACTTCTTGGCGACGTTCTCGGCGGTGACACCCATGTGGTACAGGTTGAACGCATCGGTCAGGCCGTCCGACAGCATCGTGTCGAGCAGTTTCCAGTCACCCATGCGAACGCCGTCGCGCGAACCCGGCAGCACGTGAGGCGCCAGGCTCATGTTCTCCTGCCCGCCTGCCACGACGATTTCGGCATCGTTGTCGCGGATGGCCTGGACGGCCAGCGCGACCGACTTCAGCCCGGATCCGCACAGCTTGTTGATGGTCATGGCCGGCACGGTGTTCGGCAGGCCGGCACCGATCGAGGCCTGGCGGGCCGGGTTCTGTCCCGTCCCTGCCTGCAGCACCTGCCCCATGATGACCTCGCTGACATGCTCGCCGGTGAGGCCAGCGCGCTTGAGCACCTCGGCAATCACGACCGAGCCGAGCGCCGAAGCCGATACCTTGGCGAGGCTGCCTCCGAACTTGCCCACACCGGTGCGGGCGGCTGAAACGATGACGATGTCTGTGCTCATGATGAACTCCCGAGTTGATTGAGAAAACCCTCGACGTTAACGCGAACCGCGGGGCAAACGGCCGAGGCGCAACCGGTCGGCGTCAAGCCTTCTGCTTGACGTACCTGCCCGGTGCGGGCTCGATGACAGGGTGGCGGCGGTTCCCTGCTGACTTGGGGGCCGGAATCTGCCGGCCGGCCTGGCTGGCGAGCCATTGCGCCCAGTCGGTCCACCAGCTTCCCGGCTGCTCACGCGCCTTGTCGAGCCAGGCATCCGCACCGACCGGCAAGGCGGCAGTGCCACCGACCCAATGACTGCGCTTCTTCTTGGCAGGCGGGTTGATGACCCCTGCGATGTGGCCGGAGGCTCCCAGCACGAAACGCTTCTTGCCCTTGCCGGCGAGCACCTGGGTACTGCGATACGCCGCATCCCAGGGAACGATGTGGTCCTCGCGCGAGGCATAGATGTAGGCAGGGGTGTCGATCAGAGACAGATCGAGCGGCACACCGCACACCTTGAGATCGCCCGGCTTCATCAGACGGTTTTCCAGGTAGGTGTTGCGCAGGTACCAGCAGTACATCGGACCGGGCAGGTTGGTGCTATCGCTGTTCCAGTAAAGGAGGTCGAACGGCGGTGGAGTCTCGCCCTTCAGATAGTTGCCGACCACGTAGTTCCAGACCAGGTCATTCGGCCGCAGGAAGCTGAAGGTGGATGCCAGTTCCTGGCCCTTGAGGAGGCCGCCCGCGGCCGGGCTGTCCAGCCCGATCGAGGTTTCGCGCATGCGAACCATCGACTCGTCGATGAACAGGTCCAGGATGCCGGTGTGGCTGAAGTCGAGCAGCGTCGTCAGCAGGGTCATGCTCGCCGCCGGCTTCTCGCCACGCGCAGCCAGCACCGCCAGCGCCGTGCTCAGCAGCGTTCCGCCGATGCAGAAGCCCAGCGTGTTGACCTGATCCGCCCCGCTGATGTCGCGCGCGACTTCAATGCCCCGGATCACGCCGTCCTCGATGTACCTGTCCCAGGTGAACTGCGCCATGCTTTCGTCGGCATTGCGCCAGCTCATGACGAACACGCGATGCCCCTGCTCCACCGTGTAGCGGATCAGCGAGTTGTCGGGCTGCAGGTCGAGGATGTAGTACTTGTTGATGCAGGGCGGCACGAAAAGCATGGGACGCTCGTGCACCTTGGCCGTCAGGGGCTTGTACTCGAGCAACTGGAACAGTTCGTTCTCGAACACCACCGAACCTTCGGAAGTGGCCACGTTGCGGCCCACCTCGAACAGGCTTTCGTCCGTCTGCGACACGTGCCCCTGCTGGATGTCGTTCCAGAGGTGCTGCAGGCCCTGCTTGATGCTCTCGCCCTTGGTCTCGAGTGCCTTGCGCTGCGCTTCCGGATTCAGCGCCAGGTAGTTGCTCGGCGACGCAGCGTCGACCCACTGCTGCACCGCAAAACGGATGCGCTGCTTGGTCTTTTCGTCACCCTGCAACTGATCGGCCATGTTCATCAATGTGCGCGCGTTCAGCAGGTAGAACTGGGCCGTGAATGCGCTGGCCGGATTCGAAACCCAGTCTGGTGCAGCAAAGCGCCGATCAGCCAGCACCGGCTTTTCCGCAGCGGCCGCGGATTGGTCGAGAGCCGACCCTGCAAACGCCTGGAACTGCTGCAGGGACTGGTTCCACAGCGCAGTGGCCTGCTGGATGTAATCGGTCTGCAGTTGAGCGATCGTCGGCACCGGCAGGGTGAGCTGGGTCATCGACTTCAGGGTCTCGGCCACAGTGGCGCCAAATGCGGCCACCGTGCCATCTGCACCGGGCAAGAGCGGCGCACTGGCCGCTGGATCAGGCTTGGTTTTCACTCGTCTCTTCTTTCACTGAATCCGGCGGACCGCGCAGCGGGGCCACGCCAAGGTTGTACGCTGACATGCTGACCTCAGCATGACAGCCAACCCGCGAGAATACCCATTCACGCCCTCGACCTGAACGGACAGCCTGATGTACCTGGTGGCGATAGCTTGGATGTACGTGGTGGTGATGATGACCGTCGTCGAGGCCACCAGCCCGAACGGCACCATCATCGGCGCCGTTTCCACGTTCCTGCTGTATGGCGCGTTCCCGCTGGCGATCGTCCTGTACATCCTGCGAACACCCGCCCGCCGGCGCGCCCGGCAGCTTGCAGAGGCCTCGGCGACCCTCGGTTCGACCAACGAAGCGTCAACCCGTGAGCCAGATGGCGGCAACCATCCGGCCGGTGACACCGTCCCGACGGTAGGAAAAGAACCGTGAGGGATCGGAGACGGTGCACCTTGAACCGCCGCTGATCGAGCCCACCCCGGCCGACGTCAGGCGATCCCGCGCCAGGGCGGGCAGATCGGCAAGCCATTTGCCCTGATTCACGGCCCTGAAACGCGCAGCGGCCCGACCCCGGCCCGGCACGTCTTCAGGCGCAGAAGGGTCGACGCCGAACGCCGACAGCACATCGGCACCCACCTCGAAGCAGTCCGGCCCGATGCACGGCCCGAGCCACGCTTCAACCTGGTCTGGCGCGCAGCCACCAGCGACACACAAGGCATCCAGCGTGGCCTCGAGCACACCCGCAGCCAGACCCCGCCAACCTGCATGAGCCGCCGCGACCACCCCCGGGGCGGCGAACAGCACCGGCAGGCAGTCCGCCACCTGCACGGCACAAACGACGCCTGGCTCGGTGGAAATACAGGCGTCGGCCTCGTGACGGGGCGCATGCGGGGCGGAATCGCGTGCGGTCAGTCGCGCGACGCCCAGCCCGTGCACCTGATCGAGACAGGTGGGCGCTGCGCCGATCGCCTCGGTCAGCAGGGCACGGTTGCGCGCCGTGCATTCAGGCTCGTCTCCCACCCCATCCCGCACGTTCATGCTCGCGTAGGGTCCCGCGCTGACACCGCCCCGACGGGTCGTCATGACGGCACTCACGCCGGGTGTCTTCCAGGGGGGCCGCAGCCAGTCGGGATGAAACGCCATGCAGGAGATGTCAGTAAGGTGCACGGATGCGGCCGATGATGATGCCACGCAAGGGTGCCCGCCTTGGGCGCCCGGGGAGCGCGCCGCTACACTGAGACGCATGCATCCGACACGCAGCATCCGGCACTGCAAGACCTGCGGCAGTGCCGCCGAATACCGCGTTCCCGCCGACGACAACCGGGAGCGCGCGGTCTGCACGGTGTGCGCCACGGTTCACTACGAGAACCCGTGCAACATCGTCGGCACCGTGCCTGCCTGGGGAGATCAGGTGCTCCTGTGCCGGCGCAACATCGAGCCACGCTACGGTTACTGGACCCTGCCTGCAGGCTTCATGGAACTGAACGAAACGCTGGCCGAAGGCGCTGTTCGCGAGACCGTCGAGGAAGCAGGCGCGAACATCGAACTGCAACCGCTGTTCAGCCTGCTCAACGTGGTGCGCGCCGGGCAGGTGCACCTGTACTACCGGGCCCGCCTGCTCGACACCCGCTTCGCACCCGGGCCGGAGACCATCGAGGCGCAGCTGTTCCACGAGCACGAGATTCCGTGGGAAGACCTCGCCTTCCGGACCGTGCGCGAGACCCTGAAGTTGTACTTCGAAGACCATCGCCGGGGTCAATTCGGCTTCCACTGTGCCGATATCGGGTGAACGATCGTTCCCCGGCATGCCTGACTCCCGTACCTCCCTGCCGCCGGCCCACCCGGCTGAAGCCCCGCCCGGACCTGCTGCCGCTCCCGCCGGCGGGACCATGCAGCGCCTGCGCGAAGACCTGATCCACCCCGACGCCCTGCTCGACTGCCTGGTCGAGATCTGCAGGCTGCAAGGTCATCCGACCACGCGAGCCGCCCTGTCGGCGGGGTTGCCGATCGGCGCAGACACGCAGGGTCGCCTGCCCCTCGATCTGGTCGAGCGAGCAGCGGCCCGCGCGGGCATGGCGACCCGACTGCAGCGCCAGGCGCTTGACGGCATCGACTCGGTCACCTTGCCGGTGCTGCTGATCCTGCATGAGAACCAGGCCTGCGTGCTGCTCGGCTGGGATGGCGACGAAGCCCGTGTGCTGCTGCCCGAAACGGGTCAGGGCGCCGTGCGCCTGGCGCGCACGGAGTTGGCCGCGCGCTACAGCGGTGTCGTGCTGTTCGTACGGCCTCATTTCCGATTCGATGCCGGCGCGCAGACGCCGCCCGAGCGCACGGCCACGGAGCAGCACTGGTTCTGGAGTGCTCTGCTGGCGCAGCGGTTCGTCTACCGCGACGTGCTGTGGGCGGCCCTGCTGATCAACCTGTTCGCCCTCGTGTTCCCGATGTTCTCGATGAACATCTATGACCGCGTGGTGCCCAACAACGCCTTCGAGACACTGTGGTCGCTGTCGATCGGCGTGCTGCTGGTGCTCGGAGCCGATCTGTTCATGCGCCTGCTGCGCAGCCATTTCGTCGACGAGGCCAGCGCGCGCATCGATGTGGCGCTGTCGGCCAAGCTGATGGAGAAGGTGCTGGGACTTCGACTGGAACACCGGCCCGAATCGGTGGGCTCGTTTGCGCAGAACCTGCGCGGATTCGAGCAGGTGCGCGACTTCATCGCGTCGAGCACCGTCACCGCACTGATCGACCTGCCGTTCGCCCTGCTGTTCGTCGTCGTGCTGGCGTGGATCTCGCCGTGGCTGGCGGTTCCGGTGCTGGTGGCCTTCTCGATCATCCTCGTGCTCGGCTATTTCCTCCAGCACCGGCTGCATGCCTTGTCCGAGACCACCTACCAGGCCAGCGCGCAGCGCAACGCGACACTGATCGAGAGCCTGTCGGCCATCGAGACCATCAAGTCGCAGGGCGCCGAAAGCGTCATCCAGTCGAAGTGGGAGCGGGCCAACCTGTTTCTCGCCGGCACCAACGTCAGGATGCGCGGCCTGTCTTCGGGTGCGATGTACGCGACCAGCACGCTGACCCAGCTCGTGGCGGTCTCCATGATCGTGATCGGCGTCTACCTGATCAGCCAGCGCGAGCTGACGATGGGCGCGCTGATCGCCGCCAGCATGCTCTCGGGCCGTGCGCTGGCGCCTGCCGGACAGATCGTCGGTCTGCTGATGCAGTACCAGGGCGCGCGCACGGCGCTCGACTCGCTGAACAAGATCATGGCGAAGCCGGTGGAGCGGCCGGCAAACGAGAACTTCATCCAGCGGCCCCAGCTGCGAGGTGACATCGAGTTCCGCAACGTCAGGTTCGCCTACCCCGGCCGAACCGATTCGGCCATCGAGGGCATCAGCTTCAGGATCGCCGCCGGCGAACGCGTCGCGCTGATCGGTCGCGTCGGCTCGGGCAAGAGCACGATCCAGCGGCTCATCATGGGCCTGTACCAGCCCACCGATGGCGCCGTGCTGCTCGATGGCATCGACCTGCGCCAGCTCGATCCGGCCGACGTGCGGCGCAACCTGGGCAGCGTGTCCCAGGACGTGACGCTGTTCCAGGGCACGCTGCGCGAGAACATCACGTTCGGCCTGCCCTATGCCGACGACTCGGCCGTGGTTGCGGCGGCAGAAGTGGCCGGGCTGACCGAATTCATCAACCGCCACCCGCGCGGCTTCGACATGCCGGTGGGCGAACGCGGCGAATCCCTGTCTGGAGGACAGCGGCAGGGAGTCGGGCTGGCCCGCGCGGTGCTGCACAACGCTCCGCTGCTGTTGCTCGACGAGCCGACCAGTGCGATGGATTTCTCGACCGAAGCCCAGATCACGGCCAAGGTCACCGCCTTCGCCAGTGACAAGACGGTGGTGCTGGTGACGCACCGCACCTCGATGCTGGCCATGGCGACCCGGGTGATCGTCATCGACGGCGGCAAGGTCGTCGCCGACGGACCGCGCGACCGCATCATGGAAGCGCTGTCCACCGGCCGGATCGCGAGGGCCGCATGAAGGCGATCGCGAAGGTTGCTTCAGCCCGCTGGGGCGCGACAGATGCCGCTGCCGATGCAGCCGGTTTCGGCAGCTTCGAGCAGCAGGCGGACGTCGTGATGTCGCGTGCCCGCACCCAGCGCGCCCAGCTCATCGTGAGGGCCGCTGTGGTCGTGCTGCTCCTGCTGGTGCTGTGGGCCTGCTTCGCCCAGGTCGAGGAGGTGACACGCGGGGATGGGAAGGTGATCCCGTCGAAGCAGTTGCAGATCGTCCAGTCGCTGGACGGCGGCGTGGTTTCCGAGATCCTGGTCCAGGAGGGCCAGGTGGTCGAGGCAGGCCAGTTGCTGCTGAAGATCGACGAGACGCGGGCCACCTCCGGCGTGCGCGAAAGCGCGGCCCAGGGTTTCGCGCTGCGGGCACGCCAGGCGCGCTTGCGCGCCCTGGCCGAAGGCTCCGCCTTCAAGCCGCCGACCAGCACCAACGCGATCGAAGGTCGCATCCTCGACGAGGAGCGCACGCTCTACGAGACCCGGCGCTCCGAGCTGGGCACGATGATCGCCATCAACCAGCAGCAGTTGCAGCAACGCCAGCAGGAGCTGAGCGAAATGAAGGCCCGCAAGTCGTCGGCCGAGCGAGGACTCGACCTCGGTCAGCAGGAGCTCAACAAGACCAGGCCGCTGCTCGCGACGGGCGCGGTGTCGGAGGTCGACATCCTGCGGCTCGATCGGGAGGTCTCGCGCAGCCGCGGCGAGATCGAACAGGCCACCGCGCAGATCGCCCGTGTGCAGGCTGCCATCGGCGAGGCGCAACGCAAGATCCAGGAAACCGAACTCACCTTCCGCAACGAGGCGCGCAAGGAGATGGCCGACGTGATGGGCAAGCTCAATGCGCTGAACGAAGGCGCGGTTGCGCTGGCGGACAAGGTCGACAAGTCGCAGGTCAAGAGCCCCGTGCGCGGCCGGATCCAGCGGCTGCTGGCCAATACGGTCGGCGGCGTGGTGCAGCCCGGCAAGGACATCGTCGAGGTGGTACCGCTCGACGACCAGCTCATTCTCGAGGCCAAGGTCCAGCCGCGCGACATCGCGTTCATTCACCCGGGGCAGGACGCCACGGTCAAGTTCACCGCCTACGACTTCTCGATCTACGGCGGCCTGGTCGCCAAGGTCGAGAACATCAGCCCGGACACCGTCGTCGATGAAAAGGGCAATGCCTTCTACCTCGTGCGGGTGCGCACCACGCAGGCCAACTTCAGCGAGAAGCTTCCGGTGATCCCCGGCATGACGGCGGAGGTCGACATCCTGACTGGCCGAAAGACGGTCATGTCGTATCTGCTGAAGCCGGTTCTGAAGGCCAAGGCCTACGCACTGCGGGAGCGCTGAGCCACGGAGATCGCCCGCCGACCGTTGCCGGTCACGGCGGCCCTGACAGCCCAGGCGATCACTTCCTTATTGTTCCGAATTCGTCATTTCTGGTGACCTCAATCACGAAATGAAGCCCTTCGCAGCCGCTTAGTGCAGACCCGGAATGGCTATGCTCGTTGCCTATCGTCCGCCCTCGGCACGCCCTGAAATCGCACCATGAAGGTGCGCACCTTGAAGAGAAACCGCCATGCCCACCATCCTGCAAACCGCTCAGGGACGAGTCACCGGACTGTGGGGCAGCGCCCTGATCAAGGGGCCCGATGGCCGGATGCGTGCGCTGAAGATGGGGGATCTGGTCCAACGCGGCGACGTGATCCTGACGACCCAGGACGGCATCGTCCAACTGACCCAGGATGAGGCGCAAGTGACCGCCGCCCCCATCAAGGCAGCACCCGCTCCCGAACTCGACCGGGTCATCTCCGACTTGAATCAGGGCGACCCGGATGCGGCGCCAGGCGCCGGACTCAACGGCGGAGATGGCGGCGAGTTCCTCCCCGGTCTTCGCGTCGAACGCATCCAGGAGGGAATCACCCCGGCTGGGCTGGCTTTCAGCAGCAACTCGGCAGCCGGCATCACTGCAGAAGCCGGTACCGGAGCCACCGTCAACAACATCGCGCCAGAGGCTCTGGACGATGCAGTGAGCGGCAACGAGGACACCACCCTGCCCGTTCCGCTGATCGGCAACGACGGCGACGGCAGTGTGGCCAGCGTCACCGTGACCTCCATTCCCCCCGGCAGCACCTTGCTGCTCGCCGACGGCACGACTGTCGTGATGGCCGGACAGACGCTGACACCAGGACAGGCGGCAGGCCTGCTGCTTCAGCCATCGGCCAACTTCAATGGCCAGACCGCGATCACCTTCTTCGTGACCGACAACGAGGGCCTGGCGTCGAATCCTGCCACCGTGACGATCAACGTGATCAGCGTCAACGACGCGCCCGTGGCTGCGCCGTTCTCGGCCATCGGTCCGGAGGACACGCCACTTCCGGTTTCCTTGTCTGCGAGCGACGTCGACGGCACGGTCACGTCGTTCACCATCAGCCGACTGCCGACCAACGGAACACTGTTCCTTTCCGACGGCACCACACCAGTGATCGCAGGAGTTCCGCTGACCCCGACCGAGGCAGCGAACCTGGTGTTCGTGCCAGCACCCAACTTCTTCGGCACGGTGAATCTGACCTTCACCGTGACCGACAACGAGGGGCTGCCCTCGGCGCCGACCACCGTCCCGTTGATCATCACGCCGGTCAACGATGGGCCGGATGCTGTCAACGACTCCGCCTCCACGGCACACAACACAAGTGTCAGCGTCTCCGTGCTGGCCAATGACACCGACCCCGAGGGCGACCCACTGACGGTGACCAGCGCCACGATGGTCAATCCCGCGCAGGGAAGCGTCACCGTCGCCCCGAATGGCACGCTGCTGTTCACGCCGGCATCGGGCTTCTCGGGCACGGCCCTGATCAACTACGCCATCAGTGACGGTCAAGGTGGCACGGACACCGCAACCGTGACGATCAACGTCGCTGCGGCGCCGCCCCCGCCGACCGGTCCCGATGCGATCGATGACTCGGGCTCGACCGCCTTCAACACGCCGCTGACGTTCGTGCCGGCAGACTTGCTGGGCAACGACACCGATCCCGAGAACAACCCGCTGGCGATCACCAGCGTGCAG
>Ga0116157_10000823_pt1 | contig 31365 bp, 21 predicted proteins | sample AD_UKC048_MetaG_FD_89882 | JGI IMG/M metagenome (GOLD analysis project Ga0116157, IMG submission 89882) | Active sludge microbial communities of municipal wastewater-treating anaerobic digesters from USA - AD_UKC048_MetaG | ecosystem: Engineered > Bioreactor > Anaerobic > Digestate | place: USA... | reverse complement strand
GACCAAACCCTGTGTACTCACTTCAATATCCTGGGTGGTTTCACCTGTAGACCAGCGATAGGTAAAATTTCCATCCGGGCCGACCAAAATCGTGCTCAAATCCTGACAAAAAAAGGCGGGTCCACTAATGTTGGCCTGTGGATTGCTTTTTTGTTCGACCAACTTATTGCCTGAAATTCGGCAACCGTCCAAATCTGTAACGGTTACAGTATAATTTCCAGCTTGACTCACCAAAATAGTACTGGCAGTAGAACCAGTTGACCAGCTATACGCGCCAAAATTGGCAACGATGCTCAAACGGGTAGTTTCGCCGGGGCAAAGGATAGAATCGCCCAGAATCAATGGATTGGGTACCATTTTTTCACGAATGACAATGGAATCAACTGCCTGACAACCGTCAACAGAAGTTACTGTTATACTGTAAAGCCCTGCTCGGGCAGAAGGGTAAGTAGCGCCCAGTGTACCATCTTGCCAACGATAAGTAGCAAAGCCCAGTGGAGCCTGAATAGTAGTCGTCGCATTCGGACAAAGAATAGTATCTGCAACGAGTGTAACCACCGGTGCGGGAGTTACATTGATGACCACTGAATCCGAATGGATACAGTTGCCCTCCTCCACAATAAACTCGTAGACCAGTCGCCCGGAAAAATTGAGGGGAATATTCAACACTGCGTTGCGTCCCTGAGCCTGAATAAACGAAGCTCCAGCCCCTTTTGCTCTCCAGATATAGGTCTCTCCATTGTTGGTAAATGTAGCTGAACCACGCAAATTGAGCGAAGAGCCCGCACAAACTGTAGTATCGTTGCTGACCGTCAATTGTACCAGATCACAATTGGGGTTGGCTATACAGTTGAGGAAAGGCGCTGCTGGGCCATCCCAATCAAAGACAAAATCCTGGACTTTGGTGGAATCAAAAACGGGAAGACAGACCCCTACGAAAAAATCGACGATGAGGAAATATCCCTGCCCGGGTTGGACGATCATGGGTTTCAAAAATCCATCACCCGTGAGCCCTTCTGAGGTATCCTGAGCGGTTGGGCGCATACCTGTCTCCAAAAAAGTACCCAAACCACTGGTGGGCGGTTGAAAAAACGAGCAGCGGATGGGATTCCCCAAACTGTCACAATGCAGTTCACCGGGGTAAATGGCAAAATCGAAGTCTTGAATACAATTAACTTCAATTCGATCGATGATTTTGAACCAAACCTCACTATTTGGAGGCATATCCTTGCGGAATTCAAAATAAAACCAGCTGCTGAAATTTTCTCCGCGCTGCAAACACCCCCGACTGTTTTTGGGGTTGGCAAAGTCGTCAATACCTCGGCCAATGGGCAAAAATGAAAAGGTGCTGTCACTACAGATCACTTTTGCGGTTCGACAATCGATATTGGGCCTTTGAGCCTGTGCATAAAATGTAAATAAGATGGGTATGACCCAAATCGAGTTTTTGAGATAACGAATTCCCATGATTGTTTTTTTAGATGCCCCTCAATTCCAAAACTACAGCTTTGAAATGCCAGTGTTCCAGTAAATAAATTTACCCGGGAAAGGTGCAATACAAATCTAATATGTTCACAGGAATGCTAGGAGTGTGCCTAGAATTCTAGCCATTTGCTGCACTAAATAGAATTCTAATCCCACTCAGAGGCTGGAATGCAAACCTGATTGGATAGATAAATGTCATTTTTTCTAAAGTAACGAAAAAAAGGCTAGATCTGTACGTGAGGGGGCCGTACACAAACAAAAATAATGTATATTTTTAAATAGGGAAGATTTTTTGGAAAAGATGTCGGATTTCTGCCTTGGTAAATAGAACATACCAAGGCAGAACCCCTTATTTTACTACTACTGCCGTGGTGATATTTTCATTTTTATAATCTCTGTCAATCCACCCATCTCGCATGCGGACAATGCGGTGAGCATGATCGGCAATATCGGGTTCGTGGGTAACCAAAATGATGGTATTCCCTTGTTTGTGGATTTTTTCAAACAAAACCATGATTTCATACGAGGTTTTGGAATCCAGGTTACCAGTAGGCTCGTCGGCCAGAATGATGGAAGGATCGTTGACCATCGCACGGGCAATCGCTACCCTTTGGCGCTGGCCACCGGAAAGTTCGTTGGGATTGTGGTCCATCCGATCACCCAAACCTACGGCTACCAGCATCTCTTTGGCTTTTTCCAGGCGGGCATTTTTACTCACCCCTGCATACACCAGTGGCAATGCCACGTTTTCCAAAGCTGACAAGCGCGGAAGTAAGTTAAAGGTTTGGAACACGAAGCCAATCTCTTTGTTGCGTACTTCTGCCAATTCTGCATCCGTCATGGAGCTTACATTGGTACCATTCAGGAAATACTCTCCTGAAGTAGGCGTATCCAAACACCCCAACACGTTCATCAAAGTTGATTTACCCGAACCAGAAGGCCCCATCAATGCAACATATTCATTTTTGAAAATGTCCAGGCTCACCGATTGGAGGGCTTTCACCTCGGTTTCGCCCATGACGTAGGTCTTTTTGAGTTCGCGAAAAGAAATAAGCGCTTGCATCAGCAGAAATTTGAAGGTTGAAGCGTATACACGCTAAGCAACGCAGAAAAATTAACTTCCCTATTTTGGGTTTTGAATAGGAAGTCGAACGGTTCATTTAAAGTGAGCTTCCTATTCAAAAGCCTCTCTAAAAATCGGGAAGTAATTTTTTGCGTCAAACTAAAGGTCGATCACCTTTGGCACCATAAAAAATGTCCCATCCTGTTGTGGAGCGTTGTGCAGGGCATCCTCTCGTTTGACTTGATGCTGCACCTGGTCTTCCCGCCACACATTGACATCCTCGTTGAGGTATACCAAGGGTTCAACGTCGTTGGTATCTAAGGCTTGAAGCTTTTCCACCATTACCAGAATATTGTTTAAGTCTTCTTGCAATGATTTTCGTTCTTCTTCAGACAATTCTAAACGGGCCAAATGTTCAAGCCTCGAAATTAAAGTTCCTGTGATGGTCATGATAAATTCTTAGATAAGCGGTTTGTTTTGTTCGACAGCGGCAAAAATACGCCATGAAATGAAGATTCCGGGCTCTTACAAAACAATTTTCTAAACTTATCTGGTGATAATTTTCACTCCAGCGCAAAAAACGTATTTTAGCCGCATCACTCAGGAACGAGTGAACAATAAATTGCCAGCGCATTAGGGTATGAATCAGAAAGACCAAGTGTCCAAAATCAAACACGTTGCCATCGCCGGAAACATTGGCGCCGGTAAAACTACCCTCTGTACCCAACTGGGTAAAAGTTTCAACTGGGACATCCATTATGAATCTGCAGATGACAATCCGTATCTCGTTGATTTTTACAACGATATGAATCGGTGGTCCTTCAATTTGCAGATTTATTTCCTGAACAGTCGGTATCGCCAGATTTTGTCGATTCTGAGTGGGGAAAAAACGGTCATCCAGGACCGCACCATTTACGAAGATGCCTATATTTTTGCCCGCAACCTGTACGATATGGGCTTGATGACCGGGCGCGACTACCACAATTACCTGGATTTGTTCGAAACCATGTCTTCCCAAATCCAGCCACCGGATTTGTTGATTTATTTGCGGGCGGGCATTCCAACCCTGGTGGATCACATCCAGATGCGGGGTCGGGAATATGAAGGCAGCATCAGCCTGGACTATTTGCGCCGCCTCAACGAAAAATACGAAGCCTGGATTGAAACCTACCGCAGCGGCCGCTTGCTCATCATCAATGCCGATGACATTGACTTTGCGCGCAACCAGGAGGGTTTGTCGAAGGTGGTGGATATGGTGCAGGCGGAGTTGCACGGGTTGTTTTGAAATAAAAGGGGATTTCACCACAGATTTACACAGATGAACACAGATTTTTCTCATTTTAATCTGTGTTCATCTGTGTAAATCTGTGGTGAATACAATGTCAATATGGCTTCAAAAACTTACCTCTCCCAAATTCGCCAACTCATCGCCCAGGACGAGCTGCCCGCTGCCCTCCAGCAACTGCATGACCTGCTCGAAGATAGCCCCAAGCTCAATGAAGTCATCCACCAAACCGGCCGCTTTACCGACATTCAGAAACACATGCGCCTGGGCACCCTGAGTTTTGAACAAGGTACCGTCAGCAGAAATCAAATCAGCATTGCCCTGCTCGACTTATTGGATGAAATAACCCGGCAAGGACAACATCAAAGCATCAAGGCCGAAATTGAAAAACACCACATTGCCATCCAGCACAGCAAAAATGTGCTCAATGACTCCAGCATCAATGCCCGCGACGTACACATTGGCGACTCCCATGTTCACTACGGCGAGAAAAAAATTCCCCGCCACCTCGGTTCTTTGGTCAGCAAACCGGCGCTTTTGCTCGGGCGAGAGGACGATCTGACCAAGATCCATCAGCAACTTCATTCCGATCAACACTTCCTACTGCTGGTCAATGGCATGGGCGGCATGGGCAAAACCACCCTGGCCGCCGAATACTACTGCCGCTACCTCCCGCAATACACCCACCTCGCCTGGGTATTCGCCGAAACGGGCATTACCGAAGCACTGCTGACCTTGAACAACAAACTCAACCTGGATTTCCCGCCCGTCATGCCCAATTCCGAACGGGTACTACTCTTGCTGGATGCCCTGCGCGAACTGGAAGGCCCCGCCCTCTTGGTCATCGACAATGCCAATGACCTGGACGAGCTAAAAAAACACGACAAAATCCTGCGGGCTTGCCCCAATTTCCGCTTGTTGTTGACTTCCCGCATCACTGAATTTGCACAGGCCAGCACTTATCCCATCGCCCCGCTGGAAAAAGAAAAGGCCGCTCTGGAGGTTTTTAAAACCCACTACAGGGCATTTGAAACCCACGAAACTGCCCTTTTTTACGAAATCTACGAGGCAGTGCAAGGCAACACCCTGGTGTTGGAAGTATTGGCCAAAAACCTGCAACAACACAATACTAAACTCAAAAAACGCTACCAGGTGGCTGACCTCAAAAGCGACCTGGAAAAGGGCCACAGCCACTTGAGTCAAAGCAAGGACGTAGCCGTGGAATACCAGGCCAAAGGAACTGGCCTGCGCCATGAAAAACCCGCCGTGATTTTGTTGGCCATGTACGATTTGAGTGAATTGAGCCGGGAAGAGACCCAATTATTGTCGAATTTTGCGGTCTTGCCCGCCGAGTACCTGCCTTATAGCATTTTGGAAAGTTTACTGCCCGATCTATCGGAACTTGATCAGTTGTTGATTGCCCTGGCGCAAAAGGGCTGGTTGGATAAAAATGTGGAGGGTGATGCTTTTAGGGTCAATCCGGTGGTGCAAGAAGTGGTACGAGTGAAAAATGAGGGGTTGTTGGAGGATTGTCGATCGTTGATACGTAGCTTGAATGAAAAATTAGCTTATGAAGGTAACATTGGGCATTTGCTGAATGTAAGCTATGTAGAAGCTGCTACCTATGCCAAACTGGGAGAATCGGTAGTCAGTGCTACTTTAGCATCAAATAACGGCATTGCAATAATCTGTGAACGATTAGGAAGTTATCACCGCGCCTTGGGCAATTTACAACAGGCTTTAACTTTTTTTGAAAAATTCAAAGAACTAGAAAAAGAACTGTACGCTGAGTATCCGCAAAATGTGGGTTTCAAAAATAACTTGGCTATTTCGTATCAACACCTTGGAATTACCCACCGCACCCTGGGCAATTTGCAACAGGCTTTGGCTTTTTTTGAACAATATAACGAGCTGGAAAAAGAACTTTACAGAGCCTATCCGAAAAACGTGGAATTCAAAAACGGTTTGGCCATTTCATATTCAAAACTCGGACAAACCCACCGTGATCTAGACAATTTGCCCAAGGCTTTGACTTTTTTTGAACAATATAACGAGTTGGAAAAAGAATTGTACGAGGCCTATCCGAAAAATTTGGCTTTCAAAAACAGCTTAGCTATTTCGTACCAGTACCTTGGAATTACTCACAGTGAACTGGGCAATTTGCCAAAGGCTTTAGCTTTTTTTGAACAAGGTAACAATCTAGAAAAAGATCTGTACGCAGCCTATCCGAAAAATGTGTCCTTCAAAAACGGTTTAGCCATTTCGTATGAAAAACTTGGGCATACCCAAAGCGAACTGGGCAATTTGCAAGAGGCTTTGACTTTTTTTGAACAACATAGACTATTAGGACAAGAACTGTACGCAGACTTTCCGCAAAATGTATCCTTCAAAAACGGATTGGCCGCTTCGTATGCTCAGCTTGGTGCGTTTTATCGAGATCAAAAAGAAGACCCACAAAAAGCAAAAGAATATTTCCAACAATGTTACACCCTCTGGAAGGAATTGACTGAAGCATACCCGGCTTATGTGGAATTCAAGAAGAATTTTGAATGGGCGAAAGAGGCGATGGGAGAAGCATAAAGGCATTGAGACGGAGTTAAAAGGGTATGAGTGTGCCTGGCTATCCAACCCGGTGCCGCAGGATCGATTGGTTCTATGTTTAACGCTTTCGCGCAGCTACGCTGCTTATTTTTTCACCCCGACGACGTTTTACGCGCTTCGCGCTTTTGAGGCTTCGCCTCTTTTTGCTAAAAGCGCGAAGCGCGTAAAAGCGCGAAGCGCGTAAAACGTCGTGTTCGTCGTGACGTCGTGGTGAAAAAACATTTTGGCGCAGCCAAAATCAATCACTACTCCACAATCAACTCCACAGCCTCACTCGCCAGTGTCGGCTGCAACTCCCCGTACCGCAAACCAAACACCAAATCCAATTTTCCTCGAAATTTCAACGGGATTCTGAATTTGGCATTCAGGACATACTCCTGACCTGCTGCCCAAACCTCAAGTGGAACGCTCGGTACTCCATATTCCTCCCACAAGAATTGTCCATCTCGATGAAAACCCAGGCCCAGCTGCAGTTTGAAGGTTCCTCGGTTCGGGTCAACCGCAAAAGGATAGGGATTGTGCAGTTTCAGCTGTACCTGGATCGAATCCCCTACCCTAGCCTGTTTCGGCGCTTTAAGTACTTCCAGGGTGATTTTTTCGGCCACTTGAAAATCCTCCAGCACCGTGCCCAGCATCGTTTTTTTGCCCAAAACCAGGGTGTCACAAACCGAGCAGTACGTCTTCTGATCCAGCACCAGGTACACTTTTTTCCCAAGCAATTCTTCCTCATCATTCCAGAGGTCGTATTGGCTTTTGCGGTATTGGGCAGTGGTGAGTTCGTAGGCTTTTTGACCGGTATAAAAATGGTAGAGCGCTGGATTGCGGTAGGTATTGTGAAAAATAACGGGAAGTTGCTTTGCTTTGGATTCCAACGCAGTGACCCAGGAACGGTTGTCAAATTGTTTGCCCAAAGGGCCCCAGGCCAGTAGCAAACCCACCCGCGCTATGAGCAACAAGCCAAAGGATAGCAGACCTAAAACAATGGTTGTTTTGGAGACAAATGCTCTGGAATGTTCGTGAGCAAACAAAAGTAGCACCAAGGGGATGGACAAAATCGCCGTCCACTGTGGTTCCACATGTCCTTTGGAAGTACTCCACAGAAAAAACAGCCAAAAACCAAATACAACTACGCGGTAGCTGCGCTGCATTTGATCCGTAAAAGGCAATTTGAAAAAGACCAACACGATGGAGGGCAACAAAAGCGGAGAAAAAATCACCAACTGATTGAGCAAATACGTGAGGGTATACTCCAACTCATACACATCGTCGCGCCCTTTGAGGTGATAACGGAACGAAGGGAAATCGTGGCTGTACTGCCAATACAAATGCGGTAGAAACAGCGCCGCCCCCATCAACCCGGCGGCATAAAACCAGGGCATGCGCAACAAACGCCAATTGGACAACAGGGTAAAAAAAATCAACAAAATGCCGTGGTACTTGCTGTACAACAGCGCCGCCATAATCAGCGCCCACAAAGCTGCCGAACTAAAATCCGGTTTCGCCAAAAAACGGCGATACCCCCAAAAAAACAAGGCCGAAAAAAGCATCAATGGCGCATCCGCCGTGGCAATAAAGCCATACAGGTGCAAAAACGGCATGGCTACCAGCAAAGCCAGCAAGGTGTACAACGCTCGACCTCGTTGTGGCCGATCGGCCAAATCCCAGATTACCCAAAGGGTGAGCGCATTTGCCAGGACGATAAAAAAACGCAGACCCAATTCTCCCGGCAATAAAAAAGTGCCCAATTTGATCAGCAACGCCGTCGCTGGTGGATGATCAAAATAGCCCCAATCTAATTGTTGGGCGTAAATCCAATAATACGCCTCATCTGGATCGAGTTGGGTAAATCCGGCTTGCAACAAGTTGATTACAACCCATAGCCCTAAAAAAATTGGAAACTTAAAGTTGGAGAATGGTTTTGACATCCAGATTTATTTCAGTTTGCTCATATCCAGCAAATCGCCAAGTTCTACCCAGGTCAGTACGAAGTCGGTAGGCCCCACAGCGTAAGCAGCAATCTCATACGAATTGTAAAAGAACAAAAGACCTTCTTCTACAATACCAAAATTGGCGGGAAGCTGAAACTTGCCATCCCAGAAATAGCCTTGATCGTTGAGATTGGCGTTGGCTGCCAATTCGAGTGTTTTGCGAAATTTTTGTTCGGCCAGTTGCACCAATTTGGACTGGTTGCTGACCAGGTCTTTAATTTTCAGCGGTTTCCCGGTCAGTACGCTGTAATTCAGCAAGGTAATGTTGCTGTTGGGGTGGGCACCTCCTGTGTAGGTGTAATTGCTCAAGGAGATGGATACTGCTTTCGGCGATTCAAAAGTAACCTGCCCTTCCGTTTCGATGCTCCAACCGGTAATGAATGGGTCTGAATTGTCTTCAGTCGCCTGTAATTTGGATTCAGCAGTGTATTCATTGTAATCCTGGATAAAGCGATTTCCCAAATCGTTGAGGTTCATACTTGCTTCTATTTCCTCGTCTTCAAAGGTCAGTGCAGTTTTGACATAATGCAAAATGGAATCGTTGATTTGTTGAAAAATGGCCCCTTTTTCCTTGAATTGCGGGAAATTCATTTCTATGGTAGCACATTCTGCTGAATCCGATTTACAACCATCCGAGGCTTTGGCAAAATGCTGTTGTTCTTTTTTGAAAACAAATTTATTCTTGTCGACTGTTTTTTCTGCTTTTGGCTTTTCGGGTTGGCAACTGGAAAAAGTAAAAAGTAAAATGGCCAGCGTTAGCAAGGGGTATTTTGGGTTAAACATGGTTCCGTTTATTAATTTGCGGCAAAATTCTCGAATAATCTACAAAAAATAAGGGCTAAATGCAATTATTTTTACAAAATTTAAGCCTAGTTCAACCTAAAACAAGCTTTAAAACCCGAATATGCCCAATTGGTTCATCATTGCAAACCCTGCTGCCGGGGGCGGCCTGGTCAAAAAAGTATGGCCTGCGATTGAAGCTGAACTCCAAAAACTTCAGATTCAATATGTTTCCAATTTCACCATTGGCCCCGGACATGCCACTACCATGGTGCAAGAGGCCCTTACTGCAGGTTATCGGCACATCATCGCCGTGGGTGGCGATGGCACCAACCACGAGGTGATCAATGGCATCATGCTGCAAAAAAACGTGCCGAGCGCAGAAGTCAATTATGGCTTGCTCCCGGTTGGAACAGGCAATGACTGGATTCGAACCTATGGCATTCCCCGCGATTGGCGTGAATGGCTGCCACAGCTTTTTGCGGCACCAAGCCGCTTACAAGATGTGGGTTTGGCCACTTTTTGGGCAGGAGGACAAAAATTCGAGCGCTTTTTTACCAATGTGGCGGGCTTGTGTTACGATGCCTTTGTGGTCAAAACCATGGCCGACCATCAAATCAAACCCGGTAACCGCTTTGTGTACCTCTGGTGGATCCTGCGCTGTTTGTTTCGTTTTCAACCCACGCCCTGTACAATTTCCTTTGATGGGCAATCGATCCAGGAATCTTGCTACACCATTAATATTGGCATTTGTAAATACTCGGGAGGGGGTATGCAATTTGTGCCACAAGCCATTCCCGACGATGGTTTGTTTGGGTTGACTATTGCCCGCAAAATTCCGAAATGGGATGTCATCTTGAGTACGCCGCGCTTCTATGCGGGTACGATTGGTGGTCACCCTAAGGTTACCCTGCATCAAAGCAAAAATATTCGGGTGGAATCGGCCAGTGAGCATGCCGTTTATGTAGAGGCGGACGGAGAATTTTTGGGCGAATGCCCGGCGGAGTTTAGGATTGTGGAAAAAGGGATTCGGGTGATTGTACCATTTTAAGTTTTAAGTTTTAGGTTTTAGGTTGCACACAGTTTCCCCTGATGAGCACAATTGTGTGCAACCTAAAACCTAAAACATTACAAACTTTGTTTTCGGTACCGAACTCATGACTTGAATATCCGTCAACTTCCGGTTGGTGCCACGCCCTCCCGAAATTAAGATTTTTCCATGTTTTTCGTAATTTTCCCAAGGGGTAGACATCCCCGGTTTTTCATCTGATGCCTTGCGGAAATGTTGCCAATGTGCCACCAGATGCGTAGTCTTGTCCACATACACCAGGTAGCGGTTTTCGGGGGTACGCCCTACGCCCTGAAAGGTCAATTCCAATACATCGGAAGCGACTCCGGCCTCGGTGGGCATTTCTCCTTTGTATTTTAGGGTCACTCCAGAATCTTTCAATTTATAAGGCATCAACAACCAATACGAATCGTTGATCCAAATCGATTTGGCTACACCAGCGTATTTTTTGATGGAATCTGCCTGAGTCATAGCGACGCCTTTGTGTTTGATTAGGCCCGTTTCTTTGTTGAGGTCAACGATATACGTGCTATTGTCGGCAGGAATGTCGATGCGCACCTGGCCTTTCTTTTTGTCCCACAACAAGTTGCGGCGACCAAAAAAATTCCAGTTGATATACCGGGTGCCGTCCCAGGCTTTTCGCCCTCCCATGGCTTCCATTACCTGATCAGCAATGGCGATGGCTTTGGCGTCTGAGCCTGCCGCATTGAATCCTTGGGCGGCTGGATTGCTCGATTTTTGGGCTTGAATGCTCAAAGGCAAGATCAAGAGAAGTAAGCAGCCCAGGGTGATTTTGGATAAAAAATGGTACATGTCTTTTTAGATTGGTTGAAGTGTTTAGAGTTGAAAAGTTGAATAGATCGCAGCTCGGCTCCACTTCGGCTTCGCTCAGTGACCGGCTTGGCGACTGTCTCTTCAATTTTTCAACTCTAAACACTTCAACTATTACGCGGGATTACTCCCTTTGTCCAGAAAATCTTGGTAATCTTTCAATTCTTCCCAACGCCCGTCGGCAGCCAAACCAGCTTGACGAGGCCAGGTAGTGGGTTTGGCCAGTCGGAAGTTCTCTCCAGCAGCATCCAGGATTTCATACAATCGGGCTACTGAAGTATTGGACAAATCTTCCCAGGTATTGATGCCAGCGGCTTTGAGCAGGTCTTCAATTTTTGGGCCGATACCCTCTACAATTTTCAGGTCTTCCGGATTGTTGCTGAAACCTAGAGCCTTTAGAGCCAGGTCTTCTGCTTTGGACGGAGAATCAAAATCACCTGTGGTTTCTTTGCCACCATCCAGGAATTTTTGGTATTCGATCAAAGCAGTCCACTGTCCTTCTGCCGCCAGTTTGGCTTGTTGTGGCCAGGAACTTGGATCCATCATTTTATACGCAGAACCTGCAGCTTCCAAAATCGGTTGGATTTCGTCTGGAGATTTACTAGCCAAATCAGCCCAGGTAGAGATGCCATTGCTGGCGAGTAGTTCAGACACTTTAGGACCGATGCCTTCGATGATCTGTAAATTATCCGAACCAAATACCGCAGCGAAATTGATGCCAGCTTCACGGTTGGCCAAACGCGCCGAACTTAGTTTTTCAGCAAGTTTATCCACCTTGGCCGGATTGTCACCATCGCCCACATTGCTGCGACCCGCATCGAGGGTATGTTGCAGCGAGGCGAGGTTGTCCCAGTCTCCATCGGCGGCCAATTGTGCCTGACGGGGCCAGGAATCAGGGTTCATCATGCTTAGGCCAGCTCCAGCCAGGATCGTTTTGAGTTCATCCGATGATTTGCCTGCCAAATCATCCCAGGAACGGATGCCATTTTCTTGCAATACCGCTTCAACTTTAGGCCCAATACCTTCGATGAGTTGCAAGTTATTGTCCAGGAAAATCCGGCCATAGCCACTGCGCGCTGATCCTGCACTGCGCAGTTCTGCCACTTTGGCGGCCATTTTTTCAATTTTGGCTGCGTTTACAAAATCCCCAGCTTTTTCACGACCGCCACCCAGGAAACGTTGGTATTCAATCAATTCATCCCATTTCCCTTCGTGCGCCAGTTGTGCCTGTTGGGGCCAGGTATCCGGATTCATCATGCCCAGGCCAGCCGCAGCCAATATCACTCGGAGTTCTTCCGGTGTTTTTGCCGCCAAATCACCCCAGGTTTGAATGCCAGCATTTTCCAGAATCACTTCTACTTTGGGGCCAACTCCTTCTACAATCTGCAAATTGTCTGAAGCGAATAAGGCACCATAATTACCCGTATCATCGGTATCTCTACTTAGGATTGCCGCTGTTGCTAAACCAGCCGTTGCCAGCTCAATACTTGCCGCAGGTTCAGTCTCCACGGTCATGGACGCAAGTTTAGCATTGGCTACTTCCAGTTTGGCCTTCCAACCAGCAACTTCAGCATCGGCGTGCATGGTTTTTTTGTGCCAGGTATCATTTTCCTTCTGGCATTCTTCAAGTTTGTACCGCAAATCAAACATCTCTTTTTCAAGGTCACTGGCATGATGTATCGCTTGATCGCGTTCAGAAGCGAGGCCTCCGCCTGCCACCAGCGTAGAACTGTCTGCACTGCGTTTACCACGCAACAAGGAGCCCAGTAACCAACCCAACAAGAAAGGCAACAGGCAAGCCAACAACAAAGGAAGCCAGCAATCAACTGGTATATGTAGCAATAGAATGTTTGTCAACATGACGGAGTTATTTTTTGATTTTCGGATTATTTTTTGATCAGGCGCACTTCAACCCTGCGGTTGTTGTGACGGTTTTCATCGGTGGTGTTCGGTGCCACCGGCAAGGTCTCCCCTTTAGATGAAGTACTGATCAAATCAGCTTTCACCCCAAGTTTCACCAAAAGATCACGGATTTGTCTGGCACGACTAGCACCCAGTTTAAGGTTGTAATCGGCTTCACCGTCGTTGTCGGTATGCCCCGTAAGTTCGATACGTTCATCCGTTTTGGCTACTCGTTTGGCCAGTTTTTCCAAATAAGCATCCACTTTCGGATCGTAATCTTTCTCGGTAGAATTGACCGGGAAACGAATGATGGCTCCATCGGCCACTTCTTCAACCGTTTCAGGGATTACTTCTTCTTTTTGTAACCACTTAAACTCTGAAGCAGCCAACCAGGCATTGTTATCCGTCGGAGGAGCAGTATTCAGCAAACGTCCGCGCAAACGAATGCGTTCTTCGGGAATGTTTTTGAAAAAGGCATCCCGGATGGCTGTAGCACGTGCCAAACCCATGGTCTCGAAGCCAGCAGGAGCGGCTTCTCCTTCGTAAAACAAACCGATGATTTCCAGAATACTGGTATTGTTGTTACCCGCCATGACTGCAGCCATCAGGGAGTCGAAACCCGGTCCTTTACTTGGGTTCATATCCCCCATTTTAAATTGGATCGGATATTGGCTCAATGAATCAGCTGTGCTGGGCGTAACCGCTGCGGCGACTCCGTTTGTACCACAAGCTTCACAAATTTGCCGGGAGCAAAATTTGAGTAACCCTAGAAAGTACAACACCAAAATCGCCAGGATCAATAAAATCCGCGTAGTTGTCGACATAAGATAATTTGGGTTTTTGAGGACATCAAAAAATTTATGCTTAAATATAAAGAATATGCCTATCAATGTTAAGGTTTTAGGGAATATTTTTAGAAACAAAACGGGACGGGTATAAAAAGGAAAAATCCTGAGCCAAAATTTTATTTTCCGCTTTACCAGTTTCGGTGTTTTTCGTATCTTTGCTACCCGATTTTAATCTAGTCAATTATGCTTGAAAGTTTAAGTGAACGTTTGGAAGGTGCCTTAAAGGTACTCAAGGGTGAAAACAAATTAACCGAGATCAACGTAGCGGCTTCTATTAAGGAGATTCGCCGCGCTTTGGTCGACGCTGACGTAAGTTATAAAATTGCCAAAGAATTTACGGATCGGGTAAAAGAAAAGGCACTCGGTTCGGACAACGTGCTCAAAGCGGTTTCCCCAGGCCAGCTCATGATCAAGATCGTGATGGACGAGCTTACGGATTTGATGGGGGGGCAAGCCGCAGGGCTTAACCTCGCTGGCAAACCAACCGTCATCCTGATCGCCGGCTTGCAAGGTTCTGGTAAAACGACTTTCAGCGGCAAGTTGGCGCATTGGCTCAAAACCCAAAAGAAAAAGAGTCCCTTATTGGTGGCTTGCGACGTGTACCGACCCGCCGCCATGGATCAGCTGACGGTGCTCGCCGAACAAGTAGGTGTACCCGTCTACAAGGAACCGGAAAGCAAAAATCCGGTGCAGATTGCCCTCAAGGCCATCCAATACGCCATTGAGCAAAAATGTGATGTGGTCATCGTGGATACCGCTGGCCGTTTGGCCATCGATGAAGAGATGATGGCCGAGATCAAAAACATCAAGGAAGCCATTTTGCCCCAAGAGACCCTGTTTGTGGTGGACTCGATGACCGGCCAGGATGCGGTAAATACGGCACAGGCCTTCAACGAAATCATCAACTTCGACGGGGTGGTGCTCACCAAATTGGATGGTGATACCCGGGGTGGTGCCGCGCTTTCGGTTAAGTACACCGTTGGCAAACCCATTAAATTCGCCAGTACTGGGGAAAAAATGGATGCGCTGGAACTGTTTTACCCCGACCGGATGGCCCAGCGCATCCTGGGCATGGGGGACATCGTTTCCTTTGTAGAAAAAGCCCAGGAACAATTTGACGAAGAACTCGCCAAAAAACTGGAGAAAAAAATCCAGAAAAATAAATTCGATTTCAACGACTTCATGGCCCAGATCAACCAGATCAAAAAAATGGGTGACCTCAAAAGCATCATGGGCATGATTCCGGGGATGGACAAACTGACCCGCAACGTAGAAATCGACAACAACGCATTTAAAAAAGTAGAAGCCATCATTCAATCCATGACCCCCAAAGAGCGCACCAATCCGGACTTGCTCAACATGAGCCGGAAACAGCGCATCGCCAAAGGTTGTGGCCGCACGCTCAACGATGTCAACATGTTCATCAAGCAGTTTGAACAAATGCGGAAAATGATGCACAACATGAGCAAGATGCCGGGCTTCGGAGCAGGCGCTCCGCCTGCTGGTGCAGGGGGAATGATGAAGCGGAGACGGTAAGAGCGATCATAGACTTTATGAACCGAAGGTCTAATACCTGAGCACTATGCGCAAGATTGTGCCGTTGTTTCCCAACCCCCGACCCCTAAAGGGGAGTACATTTTTGGTAAGTTTAGCATCTACTTTTTCTCGCAAAAAAAAGCAAAAAATTATACTCCTCACGAATGTACTCCCCTTTAGGGGTCGGGGGTTCGGAAACAACAGTAATTTCTGGCGTTGCAACGTAACAAACAAAGCATTTTACATCTTTCTAGCCTTTCTTTTTTCATCATCATTAGCCGCCCAATCCACCCCACTGCCCAATGATCCCTCCGTTCGCAGCGGTCGCCTCCCCAACGGGCTGCAATATTTCATCAAAACCAATGCCAAGCCTGAAAAATACGTTGAACTTCGCCTGGCCATCAAAACGGGCTCTCTACAGGAAAATAAACACCAGCTCGGCCTCGCCCATTTTGTAGAGCACATGGCCTTCAACGGCACCCGCCATTTCCCGAAAAATGAATTGATCAACTACCTGGAATCCTCCGGCGTGCGTTTTGGCGCTGATTTGAACGCTTACACGAGTTTTGAAGAAACGGTATACCAACTGCAAGTGCGCAACGACACTACACACTTGCACAAAGGTTTACTCGTACTCGAAGACTGGGCCAGTGGCATCACTTTTGACCCCAAAGAAGTAGAAAAAGAACGCGGAGTAGTCCTCTCGGAATGGCGCAACCGGCAAGGACCCAACCAACGTTTGGAAGACCAATACCTGCCACTGCTCTATGGAGGTTCACGCCGTTTGCATCGCCTTCCCATTGGGGATACCGCCATCATCAAACACGCGTCCATTGAAACCATTAAAGCGTATTACCAAAAATGGTACCGCCCGGATCTGATGGCCATTGTCGCGGTGGGTGATGTTGACCCGCTAGTTATGGAACAAGAAATCATTCGACGTTTTGGAAAAATTCCCATCGCCAAAGGACCAAAGCCCAAAGTGTATTCCAATGCCGTCAATGTTCAACGACGTGGCATGGTTTGTACCGACCCCGAAGCCGCTTTTTGTCAGGCTTTTTTGTACATCCGCCAGGCTACCAAAGAAAAAACCAAACCCGCTCCTAGTACTTATGGCGAACTGCGCGAAAACCTGTGTCGCAACCTCTACAACAGTATCCTCAACCGCCGTTTGATTCGGTTGCAACAGCAGGCCGATCCTCCTTTCACTTTTGCCGGATTGGGATATGGCAGCGATTGGGGGCAAAACCCGATGTTTTCGCTCTCGGTGTTCACCTCCGAAGCCAAGCTAAAAACGGCCATCGCGCTGCTCTGGCAAGAGGTACAAAAAGTACAGCACCACAACTTTGCCCCCGGAGAATTGCAGCGCCAAAAACAGGAAATACTCAACGTTTTGCAAAATCAGGCCCAAGCCCAGGAAACCACCAACTCGGCCAATTGGGCCAACCAGTTGAGCGAGGCATTCCTGCTAGGAGTGCCCTACCCTACTCCACAACAACGCTACCAGATCAGCGAACAGTTTTTAGCCGACATTGACCTGGATGATCTGGCCGGGCTTATTCGTGGGATTCCAAAAGATAAAAATGCCCGCGTCCTGATCCTGACCGGGCCTGAAAAAACCCGCTCAGAACTCCCCGCTTTGTCCGAAATGTGGCACATGCTGGACTCGATTGAAGCCGCTGCGCCAAGTATACCAGCCGCCCTCGAAGCGACTAGCGTTGCCGATTTACCCTGGGTGGATGAGCCCTTGGTAGCTCAACCCATTGTCAACGAAAAAACGCAGCCGGAATTTGGGGTACACGAATTCACCCTGACCAACGGCATCCGCATCGTAGCCAAACCCACCCCTTTCCGAAAAGACCAGATTTTGATGATGTCTTCCAGTCCGGGCGGAAACTCCTGGGTGGCCGATTCCTTGTACATCAATGCTGCCTATTTTGCAGATTTGATGCAACAAGGGGGGATGGGCAAATTTGACTTTGTGCACTATCAGGAAAAACTCACCGGTAAAAGTGTGACTGTGGCACCATATTTGGGCGAATTGGAAGAAGGTTTTAGTGGCAGTTGTCGCAGCACGGAACTCGAAGACCTGCTGGCCTTGGTTTACCTCTATGCCACTCAGCCCCGCTTTGACACCAATAGTGTGGCCTCCTTTCGTCAACGTCAGGAAAATGTGTTGCGCAACATGCTCAGCACCCCTTATTACCAGTTTGCGGAACTCAAACAACGGGTAAAATACGGCGCTACCCCGCGCCGGGGGCTCAATCGCCTGGAAGATTTGCCCAAATTGAATAGCACAACTTTGCACCACATCCACCAGGAACGTTTTGGTGATTTAAATGATTTACTCCTCGTTTTTGTCGGCGATTTTGAGCTGGAACAACTCAAAACCCTGTCCCAACGCTATTTGGGCAACCTGCCCGCCCAGAACCGCAAAGAAAGCTGGAAAGATTTAGGGCTAAACCTTAGCCCTGGCCAGATCGACAGCACCAGCCGCGGGGGGATCGCCCCCAAAACCCTGGTGGAATACACCTGGCACGGTAGTTTTGAAAATACTTCCCTGGAGCGCTACCACTTTAGCAGCATGGTCAGTGCCTTGCAAATTCGGCTGCGCGAAGTATTGCGCGAGCAAGAAAGTGGCATTTATAGCATGAGTTTTAATGGCAATGTAGAGCACCATCCGCACCCAGTGTACCGCATTACGCTAGGCTTCAATACCGATCCCGAGCGCGACGAGGAGTTGATGCAAAAAGCCATTCAGGTGATTGCCGATTTTTGTGCAACAGGTCCAGATGTTGCACTGTTGGAAAAAATCAAAAGCACCCAACGCCAAAACCGTCAAAAGGTCGAGCAGGAAAACAGTTTTTGGCTGGCCCAATTGCACCAACGCTACAAGGAAGGTTGGACTTTGGACGGACTGCGGACGGAGAAATACCTCGAGTTGGTGGAGGGCTTAAATGCGGCCGTCATTCAGGCTGCCGCCAAGCGATACTTTGATGATAAACATCGGATCAAGTTGGTGTTGAAACCGAAATGAGGACAATTTAAGTAAAACCAAAAAAGAAAAACAAAAAGGACACACCAAAAGTCCCGCCATCACCATCTAAGGGTTGATCGGTATTCACCTAAAACCACGATGAGATGCAAAAAGTGTCCTTTTTACAAAAATTTACTGCCTGTTTTGTCGCGAGTTTCATATTAACTGCCATCTTCCTGGTGCTGGGAAGAAGCCTCCCTGGGATCATCCCCGAACTTGTATTTGGATTGGCGGGATTGAGCTTATTGTTTGGTTTGATTTATCCCTTCATTTGGCAGCGCAAAGAAAAAAAACGCCCCGAATCCTCGTTAATAGAATTGGCTTTTTGGCAAAGCGTAATTCGGTATGGATTGGCTTTCAACATCTCCATCTTTGGCTTTAAAAAAATCTTTGGCCAACAATTCATCGTCCCCTATTTCATGTACGACGAAAAACTGGGGAGCTTATCTGGTGAGTGGTTGACCTGGCATTATTTCGGTTTTTCTTATCCCTTTGGCTTGATTGTGGCCAGTTTTCAAATTATAGGCTCGATCTTGTTACTGTTCCGACAAACCCGATTGATGGGCGTGATGTTGCTTTTGCCCGTAATGCTTAACATCTTGTTCATCAACTTGTTTTATGGCCTAAATGCGGGTGCAACCCTGCAATCGATCCTGTTGTCTCTGGGCCTGGTTTATTTGCTCTTGATCGATTACCAGCGATTAGTGGCTTTTTTCCTACAGTCAAAAAACCATTTACCAAGCTTGAATTGGGGAGGGCTGGGGGTCAAAAACAGTATTCGTTTTTTGATGATAATTGTTCCTTTTTTGATTACATTCAATTACTATTACCAGGAAGATATGCCTAAAAATATCCGGGGTACTTACACCGTAGAAGCACAGCAGGAAGCGGCTTCAGGTAGCAAAGACCCTCTGTTGACCAAAATTTACTTTGATCGTTATGGCAATTGTACTTTTCTCTACGTTGATGCAAAAAAACAGGATGGCAAGTATACATACAACGGAGCTACCAACGAACTGAAGGTCGTTTTTAACTCCACCGAGGAATCAAAGGATACTTTATTGGCAAAAGTGACTCCACTTGCTCAGAATAATCAGCTTAAAATTAGAGGTACAATCGGTTCTTCGCAGATAGACCTGAACCTCTCGAAACTAAAGTGATGTTGCATCTATTTGCCCTCCTCCACCTTTTTGGCAAAAAATCCCTTCACCGCCTGATACAAGATTGGCAACAAACTAATCCCAATCACCCCCAAAACGACCAGACTGAAGTTTTCCTTCACGATGGGGACATTGCCAAACCAATAACCCAACAAGGTAATCGGCACCACCCAAATGGCTGCGCTAAAAATGGTATAAGCCATGTATTTGCCCCAGGCCATTTGCCCTACTCCAGCCACAAAAGGCACGAAGCTGCGTAAAATGGGCACAAAGCGACTGAGCACCACGGCAGTTGCGCCGTATCTGTCGTAAAAAGCCTTGGTGCGCTCCAGGTATTCCATTTTGATCCAGCGGCTTTTGATCTGAAAAATGCGCGGCCCGAAGTAGCGGCCAATCGCATAGTTCACCGTATTGCCCAATACTGCGGCCACAAAAAAGAGGATGATCAACAGCGTCACATCCAGTTTTTGGGCGCCAGCGGCCAAAGCCCCGGACGCAAAAAGTAAACTGTCGCCGGGTAAAATGGGCGTAACCACCAGACCCGTTTCTGCAAAAACGATGATAAAAAGGACGACGTACACCAGGCTACCGTATTGGTTGACCATTTCCAGCAGGTGATCGTCGATATGGAGGATAAAATCAATCAGTTGGCCGATAAATAAAAACATGTCGTGTGATTTTTTTGCGTTGCAAAGGAAAGAATAAAATTCACAAAAACTTCACCTTATGCCCGCCCATTTTCCTTTTCAGCGCCGTACTTTTCAGAAAAATTCAGGTTATGCTAAAAAGTCCAGGCTATCTGCTCCTTTTGCTCTTGCTCCAACTTTTGTCCTGCCATGATGCATCTTTCCGCTCCGGCAAGCATAATCTGCCCGCCCGCCGCATCCAATTGCCCAATGGCTGGAACTTAAGCCCGGTGGGCAAACAAGTGGTTCTAGGCGATCTTCCCTTGCAGTTGGTACTCAGTACGGATGGCCGTCGTGCCGCCGTCAGCAACAATGGCCAAAGTGGCCACTCCCTGCAATGGATCGATCTGGAAAAAGACAGTGTCTTGCATACCCTGGTGGTACCCAAGGCCTGGTACGGTCTGGCGCTAAACGCCCAAGCCAATGTCCTGTATGCTTCGGGTGGCAACGACAATAACGTGCGCATCTACCAAATTATAAAGGATAAAATGGTGCTCAAAGATTCCATCGCGCTAGGCCAACGCGGGCCTAAAGAATCGATCTGGACAGCCGGAATGAGTCTCGATGAAGTCAATCAAATGTTGTACGTCATGGGTAAAGATTTCAAAACATTCTACGCGTTGGATTTGAGCCAAAAACAAGTCCGTCAAAAAATCGCCCTGGATGCCCAGCCTTATACTTGTTTGTTGTCCAAAGACCTCAAAGAAGTGTACATCTCGCTGTGGGGTGGGCGTGCAGTAGCCATTTATGACATCCGTTCCCAGCGCATTGTAGCCCAAATCCCCACTGGTTTGCACCCTACCGAAATGATCCAAAGCCGCGATGGCCAACGCCTTTTTGTGGCTTGTGCAGACGACAATACCGTTGAAGTCATTGATTTAGCTACCCGCCGCAATACCGAAACCCTGGTGGCCGCCTTGTACCCGGATGCACCCACGGGCAGCGCACCCAATGCGTTGGCGCTTTCTGCCGATGGCAAAACCCTCTACGTCGCCAATGCCGACAACAATTGCCTGGTACTATTTGATGTGGCTGAACCCGGACGCAGCGAGGCCGAAGGTTTTATCCCCACGGGTTGGTATCCCACTTCGGTAAGGGTACACGGCGATAAAATATACGTGGCCAACGGCAAGGGCAGCATTGGCTCCACGGCCAATCCACATGGCCCACAACCCACCAGTGGCCACGATGGGGACGAATACATCGGGGGCTTGTTCAAAGGTTCTTTGTCCATCATCAGCGTGCCCGGTGCCCAAGAGTTGATGCTGTATTCCAAATGGGTCTACGAAAATACTCCTTACAACAAAGCCATCGAACAAAAAGCCGCCGGTGAAGCGGGTAACCCGATTCCCAGGGTAGTAGGTCAACCCTCTCCAATCCGCTACGTTTTTTACATCGTGCGGGAAAACCGTACCTACGATCAGGTTTTGGGGGATGTCAAAGCGGGCAATGGTGACCCCAATCTCTGTTTGTTTCCCGATAGTGTGACCCCCAATGCCCATAGATTGGCCCAGGAATTTGTGCTGCTCGACAATTTTTACGTCAATGCCGAGGTGAGTGCCGATGGCCACAGCTGGTCGATGGGTGCTTATGCCAATGATTACCTGGAAAAAACCTGGCCTACCAATTATGGCGGTCGCGGCGGTGCTTACGACTACGAAGGCCAAAACCCTACCGCCATCCCCAAAATGGGTTTCATTTGGGACCATTGTCTCAAAAACGGGGTCAGCATCCGCAATTACGGCGAAATGGGTTACGGCTACAACCCACCTATCCCGGTGGCGTTACGGCCTTACACCTGTCGAAAATATCCGGCCTGGGATTTGGACATCAAAGATTCGTTGCGCTACGAGCGCTGGAAAACGGATTTTGATTCACTACTGAACCACAAAGCCTTACCCCGACTCAGCATCATTGGCTTGGGCGGAGACCATACCAATGGCGCATCTCCCGGCGCACGTACACCCGCGGCGATGGTGGCTGACAACGATTGGGCTTTGGGGAAAATCATTGAACATATCTCACGCAGTGCGATCTGGAAAGAAGCAGTGGTTTTTGTGCTGGAAGATGACGCCCAAAACGGCCCCGACCATGTGGATGCCCACCGCTCTATTGCCCTGATTGCCAGTCCTTATACCAAACGCCGGCACCACGAGCGCAGCCTGTATACCACGGCCAGTATGGTGCGTACCATCGAACTGATCCTGGGCCTAAAACCCATGAGCCAATACGACGCGGCGGCTACACCGATGTTCGCCTGTTTTACCAAAAAAGCCAATTTTCAAGCCTACACTGCCGCTCCTTACCGCATCAATCTGAATCAACTGAACCCGAATACGGGCAAACTCTCTCAAATTTCGCGCAATTTACCATTGAAACAGGTGGATCAGGTGCCGGATTTGTTGTTCAGTGAAATCATCTGGAAGGCGGTGCGGGGCGAGAAAGCAGTGATGCCCGCGCCTCGGCGGGGGGCATTTGTGCGGGCTGGCGAGGAGGAGGAATAGCGGCACACTCTAACCCACACCATCGCACCCACACCCCATCTACCCCATACTTATGGGGTTTCAGCTTCCATTTTTATCCCCTACATTTACCACCAGAAAAAGATTATGCCTTCATAAGAGCCCTCACTCTCCGCCCGGAATTGTCGAGGGCTCTAGTCTTTTTCTCCGCCCTAAGTGGATTAACCCTGAATAAACAAGCCTCGAATTTGTAATCCTCCTCAGCTGTCTTTATGTTTGTGGAGCATGAATCTAGATAAAGCAAAACAAGCGCTCAAACGCTACTTCGGTTATGATCAATTTCGGCCACTCCAGGCCGAAATTATCCGGGCTATTTTTGCGGGTAAAGATGCATTGGTATTGATGCCAACCGGAGGGGGTAAATCAGTATGTTTCCAAATTCCCGCAGTGACCATGCCGGGCACCTGTGTGGTGGTTTCTCCCCTCATTTCCCTGATGAAAGACCAGGTGGAAGGACTGCGAGCGAATGGCATCCAGGCCGCTTTTCTAAACAGCGCTATTGATTCGCGGGAACAGTTGAAAGTAGAGGAAGCTTTTTACGCGGGTGCGCTCAACCTCCTCTACGTTTCGCCAGAAAAATTGGTCTCCGGCAATTTTGTCTCCATCCTCAAACGGGGTAAAATCAATCTATTTGCCATTGATGAAGCCCATTGTATTTCCGCTTGGGGGCACGATTTTCGGCCAGAATACACCCAAATGGGGATGCTCAAACAACATTTTCCCCAGGTTCCCGTGATTGCACTGACGGCTACAGCAGATAAATTGACCCGCAAAGACATTGTTGATCAACTCAAGCTGGAAGAACCGGGAATTTTCATTGCCTCTTTTGATCGTCCCAATTTGAGTCTCGAAGTGCGTCCGGGTCAGCAGCGGCTGGGGCAAATCCAGGAGTTTGTGCAAAAACACCCCAAACAAGCGGGCATCATTTATTGCCTGAGTCGAAAAACAGCAGAGGACGTAGCGGCCAAATTGGCCCAACAAGGCCTGAAAGCCGAAGCTTACCACGCCGGGCTTTCACCCGATCGGCGTTCCAAGATTCAGGATAATTTCATCAACGACAATATCCACATCATCTGCGCTACGGTGGCTTTTGGCATGGGCATCGACAAATCGAATGTGCGATGGGTGATCCATTACAATTTGCCCAAAAACCTGGAGGGCTATTACCAGGAAATTGGTAGGGCTGGCCGCGATGGGGCCAAAGCAGATACCTTGCTTTTTTACAGTTTCGCCGATGTGAGCATGTTGCGCGACATCATTCAAAACGGGGAAAATGCGGCCCAAAACGAAATTCAGCTGGTGAAGCTAGAGCGCATGCAACAATACGCTGAATCACTGGCCTGCCGCCGCCGCATCCTCCTGGCCTATTTTAGCGAAAATTTGAGCAACAACTGTGGCAACTGTGACATTTGTCGCAACCCGCCCCAGTACATCGACGGTACCCAGATTGCCCAAAAAGCCTTGTCTGCCGTTTACCGCGTCAATGAACAAGTGCCGATGGGGATGCTCATTGACGTGTTGCGGGGATCTGGCCGCAAAGAAATCCGTCAATTGGGTTATGATACCATCAAAACTTATGGCGCTGGCCGCGATTTGTCGCAGTGGGATTGGCAGCAGTACCTCATGCAGCTGGTCAACTTGGGCTATTTGGAAATTGCCTACGATGCCAACAGCGTGTTGCGGCTCACGGCGGCCAGTCACGAAGTGTTGTTCAAGAGCAGAACGGTGCAATTGGTGAAACCCTCCAGTTACAAAGAGCGCCAGGAAGAAGAAAAGGCTGCAGCCAAAACCAAACCAAAAACCCTGGCCAAACAGGAGCGCCTGCGCGATGAACTCTTTGAACAACTGCGCCAGGTACGTAAAGAAATTGCCCAACAAGAGGGTATTCCTCCTTATTTGATCTTTTCGGATGCGACGCTGGAAGAAATGGCCTTTAAAAAGCCGCTTAGCGAAACCGCTTTATTGGGGGTTTCCGGGGTGGGTGAAAAAAAATTAGCCCAGTTTGGGCAGCAGTTTTTGGAGGCCATTTTGGAATTTGTGGGCAGCACCTCTCCCAAAGAAAAAAATCTGACCTATAAACTTTCGCTGGAAATGCTCAAAAGAGGCCTGAGCCTGGAGGCCATCGCCGAAAAAAGGGGCATTGAAACCAGTACCGTCCTTGCGCACCTGGCCTATTTGTACGAAACCGGGGAAGAGGTACCGCTGTTCCAGTTTGTCAGCAAAGTGGAGATTCAGCAAATCCTCAAGGCCAGAGGTTATCTGGAGAATCCTTCTTCGCTCAAAACCTTGTACGATTATTTTGATGGGAAGATGTCTTATGATAAAATCAAGTTGGCAATGGCTTGGGGGCGGAAGAATGGGATTTGAAAAAGTTGATAGAGGTTGATGAAGGTTGATAAGGGTTGATATTTGTTCCATCAACTCTTATCAACTCTTATCAACCTTCATCAACCTCCCCCTTAAGCTTGCACCAATTTCACTTCCATCACTGGCTCGTGCTCACCAGAAATGCCTTCCTCCTGGAAGCGCTTGCGCACCGCTTCTTTCGCGTAAGCCTGGGCGTCCAGGTATAAATCGGGGGTTACACTGTAGCGAAATCCCAGGGTGGTTGCGGTGGGCGACAAGTCCAACACGGGGGCAGTAATTGGCAATTCCGCCAGGAAACCCGGAGATTTTTTGGCAACTTCTTCAAATATTCTTCTGACCTTTTCCATGTCCTCATGCGGATCGATGGGTACCAGCGTTTCCAAAACCCGGGTTCCCGCTGAACTGAGGTTTTCGATGGCGCCACTGGTGATGGCTGAATTGGGGATGATGATCGTGCGGTTATCCGGAGTCATCAACACCGTAGTGAAAATTTGAATTTCTTTGACAACGCCGTTAAAACCCTGGGCGGTAATCAAATCACCAACGCGATAAGGACGAAACAAAAGCACCAGAATTCCCGAAGCAAAGTTGCTCAAGCTACCTTGCAAGGCCAGGCCCACGGCCAAGCCCGCTGCACCCAGGATGGCGACAAAGGAAGTGGTTTGAATGCCCACAATCCCGGCTGCGCTAAAGACGATCATCACTTTGAGCAAAACACTGACCATGCTGAGCAAAAAGGGGCGTAAACTTTCGTCCACTTTGGTTTTTTCCATTCTGCGGCTCAGGACAGAGACGATCCAATTGGTGATCCAAAGCCCGACTAGTAATACGACCAGTGCTCCGGCTAATTTGGGGGCAAAATCCATGGCAAATTCCATAAATTTGCTGGCTTTGTCTGTAACTTGTGTAGGTTCCATTTGTATTTTTGGTTTTTAGAAAATACTCCCGCTAATTTAACCGATTAATTTAGGGGCTTAAAATTTACACATTAAAAATTGAGTAATTTTGCAAAAACCATTTCCAGGCAAGGAGATTGCCCTCCAAAAATTGCAACGCTACTGCGCTTTTCAAGAGCGTTGCCACCAGGAAGTACGCCAAAAATTGTACGAACTTTCGGTATACGGAGACCTGCAGGAAGAGATTGTTGCGGAGTTAATTTCTGACAATTTCCTCAATGAAGAACGTTTTGCCCGTACTTATGCGCGGGGGAAATTCCGCAGCAGATCGTGGGGGCGCATCCGCATCCAACAGGAACTGAAGCAACGTAAAGTGTCGGATTATTGCATCCGCAAAGGAATGGAGGAGATTGAGGAGGAAGAATACCTCAAAGCCTTACAAAAAATCATTGCCAAAAAACAGGCAGAACTGGCTGGAGGAGAGGAGTTTACCGCCCGTCAAAAAACTGCTCAATACGCCATGCGCAAGGGGTTCGAATCAGAGCTCATTTGGGCAATACTTAAAGACTAATAATGCAGCAGGATTTATATACTATTTTGGAATCCAGTGTGGCCGAGTACAACCGCCCCGAGTTTATCGCAGCGGATCCCATTTCGATTCCGCACCGATTCAGCAAAAAACAAGACCGCGAAATCATGGGTTTTTGGGCTGCCATGTTGGCCTGGGGTCAACGCAAAACCATCATCAACAAAGCCAATGAGTTGGCCGAGTTGATGGATGGATCACCGCATGATTTTATCCTGAACCACCAGGAAGAAGACCGTCGCCGGTTTCTGGATTTTAAACACCGCACCTTCCAGGCTACGGATACCTTGTATTTTTTGGAGTTTTTCCAACAATACTACCAGCAACATGAGTCTCTGGAAGATGCTTTTGTGCAACACCACTCCCCCACTGCCCTCAATACCGAAGCCGCGCTAGTCGGTTTTCAACGTTTGTTTTTTGATCATCCCGATGCACCCGAGCGCACCCGCAAACACATTCCAACCCCGCTGCGTGGCTCTACCTGCAAACGCCTCAACATGTTCCTGCGCTGGATGGTGCGCAAAGACGACCAAGGGGTAGATTTTGGCATCTGGAACCGGATTTCCCCTAGTCAATTGTTGATACCGCTGGACGTCCACGTCGACCGCGTAGCGCGCCGTTTCAACTTATTGACCCGCAAACAAACCGATTGGCAAGCCGTCCTGGAACTAACCGAAGCCCTCCGAGTTTTTGACCCTAATGACCCCGTGAAGTATGATTTTGCGCTATTTGGAATTGGAGTACTTCAGTAGGAATGAAGGAAACCGATTTTTCTTGCGCCAGGCCCGCTGTGAAGACCAGCCAAAGCAGACTAAGAATAGAGCGCCTGGACCTTGTACATTCAACATCCAGGCGCTCCCAATTTATTTCTACTGCAAGAGCTTAGACTTATTGTTTGTTAAACTTCAACATCTCGCCAATCTGCCCTTCCGCAAAGACGCGCAGATAATACAGTCCAGCCGGAAGGGTATGAATATCCAGTTCGGCTTGAGTACTCCCCGCATCCAGGTTTTGGCGCTGGGTGATTTTGCCGTTCAGGTCCAACACCTCAAGGGTGATTTTGCCCGTCCCCAAATTGTTGCCCAATTGAACATTGAGTAAATCTTTGGTCGGATTGGGGAAGACCGCAGAGCTTTGCAAAGCACCTACGACATTGCTGCCACAGCGCTTGACCTCGAATGCTGCTCCGGCTACATCCAGCCCGGCGCAAATGCTGCCACCACCCTGTACCAATAAGCTGTTTACTTCAAAGCCTGTCGTTTGACCCAGTTTCACGATGCTCAAATCCAGTGTAGCCGGGTTGTAGGTCAGGGTATGAATGCGGTATTTGCCTTCGCGGTTTACATAAAACTCTGGGCCATTGGTATTCACTGACCGAATGATCAGGCTATCTCCTTCGGTCAATACCCACAACGAACGGTAGCCACGAGGTCCACTGGGCTGGTGCAGAATGCTCGCCTTGAGCCTTACTGGGCGTATGCCACTCAGACAAGTATTTGGCTGTGGTACAATGCGCCCGATGTTCACCTGGCATGGGCAAGTTTTCACACTAAAGGGGGCTCCGGCGACATCCAGTGCAGCACAAATGGAGCCTCCGCCCTGAATCAACAAGCCATTGACATCCACACCCGTGGTCTGACCAAATTTGACGATGCCCAAGTCCAAGGTCGCCGGGTTGTACACTAAGGTATGAATGGTGAATCGCCCCGTGTCACGCACTGTGAACAAAGGCAGGTTGTTCACCTGCTGAATCACCAGGTTGTTGCCCGAAGTCAGCACGTACAACAAGCGGTAACCCGTTGGCACGGTTGGCAATTGGCGGATGCTGGCCGCAAGTGTAGCCTTTCCTTCTTGTAAGCAAGCCGAACTGCCGAGCGGATTTAAAGTACCCGCACTGGCTTTGCAGCAAACCGCAGTAGATACTTCAAATTTCGCACCAGCTACATCGAGTGCAGCACAAATGGCACCTCCACCCTGGCGCAATAATGCATTGACATCAAACCCGGTGGTGACTCCAGGTTGTACAATCCCCAAATCCAGGGTAGCCGGATTGTATACCAGGGTGTGAATGGTGTACTTGCCCGCAGCATTTACGGTGAAATTAGGGCTGGCCCCAGCACCGACAATCACCAGGCTGTCACTCCGCGTAAGTACATACGCCACTTGATAACCCGCAGGCACAATGGGGCGAGTGCTCTGTATGGCTCTTAAGTTGGCTGAACCAGACTGCAAACAACCATCGGACAATGGGCGCAAAGTTCCAGCAGTGGCTGTACAAGGACAAATCTCTACGTTAAATTTTGCTCCAGCTACATCCAAAGCGGCACAAATGCTGCCCCCACCTTGACGCAACAAACCATTAACGGCAACGCCTGTAGTGACCCCGAGTTCCACAATGCCCAAATCCAGGGTACTTGGATTGTACACGAGGGTGTGAATGGTATATTTTCCTGGAGCAGTCACTTTGAACTCCGGTTTAGCACCAGCGTTGATGATCACCAGGCTATCACCACGCGTGAGCACATACACTACCTGAAAGCTATCTGGCACCACGGGTGCGGTGGCTACAGTTGCGCGCAAGGTTAGGGTATCCCCATCCAGGCAGGCGCGGGTATCTGGTCGTATGGTTCCAGAAGTGGCAAAGCAAGGTTCTTCACAAGCGCTAAAGCTGAACTTGGCCCCAGCTACATCCAGGGCTGCGCAAATGTTGCCCCCCCCTTGTACGAGCAACCCATTGACGTCAAACCCAGTGGTTACGCCTGGCTTGACAATGCTCAAATCAAGGGTGTTTGAATTGTACACCAGCGTGTGAATCGTGTAATTGGCATCAGGAGTTACACGGAAGTAGGGAAAGCGGCTTACACCCTGGATAATCAGGCTGTCTCCTTTGGTCAGTACATAAAGCACTTGAAATCCGGTGGGTACTGTGGCTGCTACCACTTGCGTGGCCTGGATGCTGGTCGTGGCACCAGTTTGGCACATCTTGAGTTCGCCCAAACGGCCGATGCCTGCGCGGCAACTGTTTTGGGCCTGGACTGAGGTAGCAATACTAAAGCTAAACAGGGTTAAAAAAAGGCTGTAGGCAAAGCTTCGCCAGCCTCTTGAATTGAGGTGAACTTTCTGATTCATAATGATTTCGGTTTTTAGAAATGTGTTATTTTTAACTAAAAAGAGCAGGAATTGTTGAAAGGGAAAGTGGAGAAATAGCAATTTTGTCAACTGTTTGACTTAGGTGTAAAATTGCTTGAACAAAAATGAAACAGGCTTGTCCCTTGCTGCCTATACTTCATTTGATGCTTCACCCATGGCCAGGCTATTGCAATGTAGTAAGATTTCCTGCAAGGCCGCTCCCTCAGACCTCAAGGGGTCGATCGCTTTGACCAGCCTTGCCCTTAAAAAGTAAAGTTCTTCCCTATTGTACTTTTTAGAACCTTTAACCAGATCATTTTTGATTAAAACCTCCTGTTGGTTTTGCTTGGGGTTGAACCAACCGTTTAATTCCGAGCACTGATGGCAGACCCCATTTTTGTTGACCAAAGCACAACGATGGTCGAATATGTCGGTCATGGTTCTCCGGCCATCCTGCAACAAATACTTGACAACCCCCTCAGTTTTACCCAAAATGATACAAATTTCTGCCACTGAAAAATCATACACATCTTTCAACAGAACTGCAATTTGGTTCTCAATAGGAAGGTTTTTGCCAATGCAAGTGAAGCAAGTATCAATGTGTTCCTGCATATCATACCGGGCATCTGTAGCACTTTCGTGAACTTGAACAATCCTGCCACGCAACACTTCATTCTCCAGCACCAATTTTTTGGCCTGTTCACTCACATCTGCTGTCCAGCGTTTTTGCCGCTGCAAATGGTTGTATGCCAAATAGGTTGCAATTTGGAAAACCCAGGTTTTTAAAGAGGCCTCTCCTCTGAATGTCGCTAGTTTATCAAAAGCCTTCACAAAGGTGTCGTGCAAGAGGTCTTCTGCATCATTGCGATTGGCCAAAAGTCGGTACAGATAGGATTTTAATTGCGCCTGAAATCCGATAAATAGTTCTTGAAAGGCATTGATGTCCCCTTCTATGGCCTGTTTTAAGGTAGTTTCTTCTTTCATTGTCAAAATTGCTAACTGGGTACAGCGAATGAGCTATACCCAGTTTGAATGAATATTGCAGGATTTTTATTTGGTAGTCAATACTACTTTGCCCGTCGTTTTGCGCGATTCGATTTGACGATGGGCTTCCGCAGCATCTCGCAATAAAAACGTATGGGGCGTGGAAATATGCAATTGACCATTGGCTACCATTCCGATTACTGCGCCTAATGCTTCTTGCCAAACCGCAGTTTGATGGGTGATGAAGTGCGCTAAATTAAAACCAATTTGACTAAGATTTTCATCCACAAAATACTCTGGATGGACAGTGCCCTGAATTCCACTGGCGCAGCCATAAATAATCAGTTGCCCTCCAGGAGCCAATGATTTTACGGTTTCATCATACACCTCGCCGCCTACCATTTCAAAGGCAAGATCTACACCTTTTCCATCATTTAGATTTTTAAGCTCAATACCCCAGTTGGGCTTCGAGTAGTTGATGAGCACATCGGCTCCATTTACTTTGGCTACTTCCAATTTTTGATCAGAACTGCTCGCTGCAAACACTTTGGCGCCACCCATTTTAGCCAATTGTACCAACAAAGAACCAACACCTCCAGCCGCAGCATTC
>Ga0116157_10000821_pt1 | contig 31391 bp, 28 predicted proteins | sample AD_UKC048_MetaG_FD_89882 | JGI IMG/M metagenome (GOLD analysis project Ga0116157, IMG submission 89882) | Active sludge microbial communities of municipal wastewater-treating anaerobic digesters from USA - AD_UKC048_MetaG | ecosystem: Engineered > Bioreactor > Anaerobic > Digestate | place: USA... | reverse complement strand
TCATCTAATCATTTTGATAAAAACTATACAAAGTAATACAAAGAAACACCTCTCATTAGCTATAATTATTTTCGGAGCTGGCTGTTTCTTCTTATCGAATATACTCCTTAAAGAAGTTCTAAATGAAGAAGCATACGGGCAGTATTCAATTACAATAACTTATTTCTCAGTAATATTTATTTTTGGATTGTTAGGATTGGAACAGATTTTCTTAAGATATTCTAATTTTATAGCAACAAATACAATAGAAACCCAAAAGTTTCAGGTAAGTCTCATTGTAAAAACGATATTATTAACATCAACAATTGGGACATTATTTTTTATTTTTTATTTTAAAGAGGAATTTAAAATCAATTTCATATTGTTGTATTTATCGAGTATCAGCATTGTGGCGTTGTTGTATTTGTTTAATATATTTAGATTGAATTCTAATTTTGTATTTGCTCAATTAGTTTCTAATTTTTGGAGAATCATATTGTTGGTGTTGGCGGCAGTATTATTTTTTCTAAAAATATCAGATTTGAATGTATTGTTGAATTTTATTATGCTCGGAATTCTTTTTTCTTTTCTGTTAGCATTTTTTGTTTTTTTTAAAAGGATTCAATTTGTTTATAATGAAAATCATACCCCTAAAGATATAATAAAAACCTCTTTTCAGTTTTTTATTTCAATAGCGACATTCTCATTGTTGACTTTTGGAGATCGTTTTGTGATTCAAAATAAATTTGGATTTGAAGAATTCGGTAATTATTTTTATTTGACAAATTTTTTTCTTGCACCATTTTCGATACTTCAAAATTATATCGGATTTAAACAATTAATTTTTTTTAAAAATAATTTTACTATTAAAGCGTTCGATGCTTTTAATAAAAAAGTAATATTTTTTGGAGTTCTTTTAGCTGTTTTTTTATTTATCACACCAAACCTTCTAATGTATTTAAAGATTATTACATTTGAGTTTGATAAGTATACCAGCATCACTATTTTATTACTTATTTTGGGAATAATTAGACTTTATTCGTCTTCTATTTCCTCTGCATTTGAAGCAAAAACCAATATTGACTCGCTCAAAAAAGCGAATTTAATTTTTATTTTATTAGCACTCGTAATAGTTGTTTTTGCAGTACTTGTTTTTAACTCGTTGGAGTTGATAATTGCAACTGTCAGCCTAATTTGGCTTCTTAGGACTTTGATTTACAAAAGCGTTTTACTCAAGCAAATTCAAAAAGAATTAAAAAACAAAACCGAATAGGTATTATTTAAAGTATGAATAATCTAAAAAAAACATATTTAACACTTTTTTTTATTGGTTGGTTTTTTTTCCCATTCAATGACTTTCAAGGTATTAAGGAATTGGGAGAATTTAAAAATGAAGCAGGGGCATATTTTTTCCTTACTGGTTTTTTTGTTTTTTTAATGGATTGTTTCGGTAAAGGAAAAGTAAGCATTCCCTACAAAAGCCCAATATTTAGGGCATTATTGCTATTTTTGATTTGGTGTATTATTACCATTATTTTAAACTTCAACGCGGTATCGGAAAGTTATTTTAAACACACAGGAGGAATCTATAGATTTATTCGACAGTATACTTCGTTGATGATTTCTACTTTGATTCTGATAGTTTATTTTTGGAATGTCATTCGAGATTGGACAATTCCAGAGGTATTGTATAAGATTAGAAAGGTTTTATTGTATTGTTTGATTTTTGTTTTTTGCTATGGATTTCTCGAGACTTTAGTAGTCGTTTTTAATATTTATCCTGCCAGATATATTTTAGAACTATTTGATTATTTTCCATTTCTAGACGTAAATTATCCTCCTGGTGGTCGCATATCTTCGGTTTGTTATGAATCGCCTTCGTTGGGTAACTATTTGATAACAGTATCTGGGTGGATGTTCAGTTATATTTTTACTGAAAAAAATAAATATAAATACCTTCCTACACTAATGGTTTTGTTTTTGACTTTTTTCTCTGGTTCAAGGACAGCATTAATTAATGTGGCACTTCAGTTTTTTATTTTAATCGTAGTGATGTATTCAATGAATGAGCATAAAAAAACTTTAAGAGTGGGTTTTTTGTATGTTATGATTCTTTCGGGAATCTTATTAATCGCCAATGGAAATAAAATTATCAAAGCCGTAGAAGAAAAGGTAGAAAGCTTAAATTTTAAAGAGAATATGACTAAAAACATATCCAATAAATCTAGATTTGGAATGCAGTATGCTTCGATACAGGTTTTTAAAGAGCACCCAATAGTTGGTGTCGGATTTGGTCAAGAAACTTATTATAAAAGATTCCATTATCCGCGATGGGCAACCAAAGATAATTTTGAGTTTACATTGCATTATGAGAACAAGAACGAAAGGTCATTTCCTACTTCCTACAATATTTATACAAGATTGTTGGCCGAAACAGGAATTATTGGGGTTCTTATTTTTGGGTATTTTATTTATCTATGTATTAGTAATGCCAGAAGTGTCTGGAAAAACAGTCAAGATGAAAAGAAAATACTAAGTTTTATTTTAATGTTATCCTTTATAGGGTTTAGTTTAAATTGGCTTCAAACTGATTTTTTTAGACAATATGGATATTGGTTGTGTATGGTAATTTTGATAAAACTAATGACTCATAAACAACCAACAACAAATTGATGCCAAACTTAATTAGTTCTTTTTCATAATTCTTTTCATAGAATCCAATAAACCTCTTGAAACAAAAACCAAAGGTAAATTTCGGAGTAAGCCATAAATAGGATAAAAACCAAAATAGAAATTATCCATGATGATGCGAAGTCTACTAATTACTTGACCTTTACGATGCATTGAAGAAATCCCTTTTTCATTAATGGTATAAAAAATCAAAGCTTCGGGATAATTTTCAACTTTGTATTTATGCATGATTTTAAAAGCAAATGCATAATCCTCTGCCCATTTGTTTTCTTCGGGGTAGAAACCAACGGTATGTAGCACCTCTGATTTGAAGAACAAGGTTGCATGAGCAAACATAGAGTTGATATACATTTTTTTTCGGATTTCAGCATCAAATTGTGGGTATTTCAAGGTGTAAAGAAAGTTACCTTTACTATCGATACAATCACACCATGAGCCAATTAAACCCACATCGTTGTTTTTTTCCAGATGTTCAAATTGTTTCGAAAAGCGATTTTCTTTATTGATATCATCAGAATCCATGGCTCCAACATATTTGTAGGGTAATTTTGAAATAATCCCTAGTCCATGGTTTCTTGCTTTTTCTGATCCAACATTTTTTTCGAGTAGCTCCAAAATAAGTTTCCCACCTTTGTATAAGGCCTGAAGCTCTTCTTGGTTGGGCCTGATTTTGCTACCATCGTCAACAACTAAAACATCAACAGGAATTGTTTCTTTTACTGATTGCAGCGCTTTTTTTAGTCTTTCATTATCATTGTAATGAGCAAGAAGAACGATTATTTTGCTTTCAGCATCAGGAGAGAAATTCATATAGACAGTTTTAATGATTGCGAATTATTGAGACATACAAAAATTTCAAAAACAACTTAATTCGAAGTTGGTTCAGATTCTTTTACGGTTTTAAATTCGAGATTCGGAAGAATTTCTCCGGCAATAATCAATTGTTCTAAGGTAGCCTGCGGCACATTTTTTAGGATATGATTTTCGCCGTTTTCAACAGATTTAAGGTAGTCGTTTGTTGCGGCTTCTGATCGGGTTTTCCACACATAACCATCTTTAATAACAAACCATTCGCCAGTGGTTGATTGCACGACTTTTCCTTCAAGATAATCCAAATCAGTAAGAGAATCTCTTTCCGTTAAAGTATCAGATTGGGCGTCTGTTTTTTTATTATTACAAGAAAAACTTATCGCAAGAAGTAAAAAAAGGGTAAGTGTTTTTAATTTCATTTCAAAAAGGATATGCGTTTAAAATAGCGTCAAATATCGTCATTTCACTTTTAAATGACAAAGAATTATAGTTTAATTAATCCTAGAGAAGTTTTTAATTGCATGGTTATATTCGAATAATAATTATATTGAAACCAGTTTAAAAGTATAAATTTGCGATTCAAATAGATACAAGATTAGATTGCCTGCAAACCACATTTTTTAATATACTGACTTGATATGAATTTTAATTTAACAATAAATAAGGTATTTGATTATTTGTTTTGTTTGATGATTATATTCCTTCCTTTATCTTTCGCGTATCCTAACATAATAATTATTCTACTTGTTTTAATTTTCTTTTTTGATTTTAAAAACACAAAAAAAATAGACTTTTCACCACTAAAAAAGCCACCTGTCATCATCATTTGGAGTTTGATTTTTTATTGGTATGTAAAAGATATAGTCAGCGGACATTTATTAGATAACAAACATTCACTTTTTTTATTGATTTTTATAGTACCGGTATTGTTTTTAAAAATACAAAATCAAATAAGGATTTATGTTGCTTTTGTTGTTTTGGGCTTTGTCGTCGCATTGAACGCTTCAGTCGGATTATTAGAAAACTATTTTGTAAATCATCAGTTACTCCCATTTGAAGGCACTGTAATTAATCAAATTCTAAAGATGGAAAGACCTTATTTGGGTTTTATCTGTTTGATAGCCATAATATCATCTTTGAACTTGACATTTTATTTCAGAAAATATGCTTGGCTAATGTATGCTTATGCCTTATTAATGGGGACTTTTATATTTATCATTTCAGCTCGTATTTCGTCGATTTCGTTGGTTGTAATTTTATTGTTTTATTTGGTTTTTTACTTAAAAACAAGTTTCAAAAACAAATTAATATTTAGCTCGATTGCTTTGATTACTATCATCTCATTTGTTGCTGTCAATAAGAGTTTTAGAGAGCGACTCTACCTTAACGGCGATACTACTGAGGCGGTTTCAAAGTTAAAATCATATGAACCCAGATTGGTGATTTGGTCCTGCGCAAAAGAAATAATTCAAAATCCAAATTTTAATCATTGGTTTGGAATCAGCTCTGAAAAAAAAATAGAAGATTTATTAGTATTAGGATATGATAAGAAATTAACGAACAAATACCGAGCACAGTATTACATGGATGTAAAACTCAACACCCACAACCAATTTATAGGTACTTATTTAAATTCTGGAATTATAGGATTGTTATTACTTGTTGGCTATTTAGTTTTTCAATTTGTTTCTAGTAGGAAAAATTTCACAAAGACAGCAATGATTGTTTCGTTAGTTTTATTTCTTTTAGTAGAAAATGTACTTTACAGACAAATTGGAGTTTATTTGTTTGCAATAATTATTGTGATAACAACTGTAAATTTTGACATAACTAAGAAAGACATCATATCAGAACATTGAGTTTTTCAGCACTATACTGCTTTTTTATATATAGAAAATAAGCTCTTAAAATTTTTGTTTTCATCAAAATAAATGATACAACGCTCTAATGCTTTTTTCCCAAAAAGAGCTCTCTTATTTTCATCTTTTAAAATATCCAAATAAGCATCAAGTTCACTAATATCATCAAAAAGAAAACCAGTTTCATTTTGGCAAACGACATCTTTATTACCTATAACATTTGTTGCCAAAACAGGTTTTTGAAGCGCCATGGCTTCTAGAACAGCAATTGGTAACCCTTCCCAAAGTGAGGTTTGTATGTAGATATCAATTTTGTTTATTTCATTTAATAATTGTTTTCGATTGCCAATCCATCCGGTTATTTTTATATTGGGTGCTTGAATGAGATGTTTTAATTCACCGTCCCCAATCCAGACAAACTGATATTTGGGAAATCTTAAAGCAATCTTATTGAATAACTCAGGATTTCTCGCAAAAGTAATTCTACCAACAATTCCTATGGTTAACACCTCATTTTTATTTTCGGCAAAACCTTGTCTGACTTCTTCGATATTAATCCCGTTTCTAACTAAAGTTGACTTTCCAATTTTACAAGCAATCTCATACTCTGTGTCGCCACATGCTATCGTTTCACCTTTGAAAATGGTTTGAAAGTTTTTTTCAATTTTCCAGTATAATTTTTTTTTAATTTCAGAAATATCGGTTCTGAGAAAAGAGTAACCATGCGGACTGTAAAACAGTAGTTTCTTTTTGAATAAAAAAAACTGGGCCACTCGACCCAAAACACCAGCTTTAGAAGAGTGTAGATGAATGATGTCAGGATTTATCTTACGAATCAAAGCAATGATTTTAAACAAAGATTTAAGATCTTTGATGACAGAGATTTCCCTTGTCATATTAATACAAATCAGTTCGGTTGATGAGGGGAAATCGTTACCAATTGTTTTTATATTTGTTTCTTCCCTCTCCGCACTGTAAATGATGAAGGTTTTAAAATTTTCGTCATTTTCAGAAAAATGGCTCAATTGCTTGAGATAACTATAAACGCCACCTATAAAAGTTTCAGAAATATGAAGTATTTTAAGTTTTTCCATGGCCACAAATGTATTAATTTTGCAATTAAAATTTGAGGATGAAAACAGCTTTTTTATTTGGAGGTTCAGGCTATATTGGGCAATATCTCATTACGCGGTTTTTAGAGCTCAATAGTTTTGAAACTTACATTGTTTTTGATTTAATTCCACCTAAATATTTCAATACACTGCCCAATAATGTTCAGTTTATAGCTCATGATGTAAGGTATCCCATCCCTGACTTTGTCAATAAAATAAATGGCCCTGAATCGTGGATTTTCAATTTGGCAGCCATCCATAGAGAGCCAGGCCATACAGCTAATGAATATTTCGATACAAACATTAAAGGGGCAAAAAACATCAATGATTTTGCTGAAAAGATTGGTGTTATGAATATTTTTTTTACTAGCAGTATTGCACCTTATGGCAAATCGATGGTTATTTCAACGGAAGATTCCGAGCTGAATCCACAAACGCCTTATGGAATTTCAAAAAAAGAAGCAGAAGAAATCCATAAAAAATGGAGAGACAATAATTCAGAAAAAAAATTGATTATTGTCAGACCTAGCGTTATATATGGGCCTAATGACATTGGAAATATTCTAAGAATGATAAAAGCAATAAAAAAGGGTGTTTTTATTCTTCCGAATGGAGGTCATGCCATCAAGGCTTATGGATATGTATACGGTTTGGTTGACAGTATATTATTTACAATGGAAAAATCTGATAGGGAAATCATTTACAATTATGCTGAATATCCGTTGTTAAATTTAAAAGAAATGACACAAGAAATAAAAAAAGAGCTTCATTATACAAAACCAACTTTAAGTTTGCCAGTGGGATTACTGACGGTTATTGCTTTTGTTTTTCAAAGGATTAACTTAATATTAGGCAAAAAATCAGACATTCATCCCGTTCGGGTTAGAAAAGCAGGATTTCCTACAAATATAAAACCACAGTATTTAATTGAGAATGGTTTCGAGTTCAAATACGGTTTCTTAAAATCTCTAAGGCATTGGAAATTGACAGCGCCAGAAGACTTCATTTAGTTTCCTACAAAATAAATATTAAAAAACAACGTTTAGTTCAAAAAGTAGCAACGATTTTATCTTTGATTTTTGTTTGATGTACACGGGAATGACGTTAGAAGATTTTATTAGACATTTGCAATCAATAAAAAATTTTAAAAATAAAAAAAAATGATACCTTGCGACCGTTTTATACAACGGATTTTAAGTTAGTGCCAATCGATATCATTGGGATAAAATAAAACGAAAAATATTTATATTTTTGAAAGAAAACTACCTAAAAATCAGCAATTTAATAAAAGCCCCAACAGTTTTTATCTATCTTTTAGCTGCAGTATTAATTTCACTTCCTTTAAAGTATGCTTTTGGAAGCATTTCTTGTGCCCTATTTTTAGTGGTTGCATTCTCTTTTGTATTTAAGTCGAAGTTCACCTACAATAAAGCTTTGATTTTACCCATGATTTTTTATCTATTGATGGTCATTTCATTGGTGTGGACAAATGATTTCCAGTCAACTTTAACTGGTTTAAAAAAAGAAGTGTTCATTTTTTTAATACCATTAGCCTTTCTCATTATCCCAAAATTGAGTAAAGAAGCCGTATACAGAATTTTTAGAATTTACAGTTTCAGCATGGTAGTTTTCGCTTTATATTATTTTATAAACGCGATATTCAGATATGCTGATACAGGTAATATAAGGGTTTTTTTCTATCACGAATTGGTTACGTTTGATTTAAGTGCTATTTATGTATCTACCTTTGCATCCTTTGCGTTATTTTATTTTATTCTCATAAAAAACAAATCAATAACGGAACAAATAGCCACATTTATTTTAGTGGTTCTAATTGCATTACTTATATCAAGAACTTTGTTGTTTATTGATTTTCTGTTGTTTATCTGCTATTACATTTTTTTCTCAGAAACGCACAAAGGGATTAAAACAATAACGGTTTTTGCAGTGTCCTTGTTTTTTGTTTTTTCATTGCTATTTGTTAGCGAAAGCAGAGAAAGATTGTTAACAGAATACGATACGGCATTGGTTGACAATACTGTTGACAACAACAAGATAATTAAAGAAAATCAAAAGCTACATGATGTAAGTGTAGGGGAAGCGTGGTATAATAATCAATTTCAACCCGATAATTTTTTCCCAGGGGTAGCGTTGAGAGTATTCCAAACAAGGCTATTTATTGAAATGCTTCAGGAACAACACATTTTGTTTACAGGCTTTGGTTTCGATGCTTCACAAGAAAAAATAAAAGAAAAAGCGAGGCAATATAACCTCGCCAAAGGTTATGAGGAATTCAATTTTCACAATCAATATGTTCAGACTTTTGCAGAGTTAGGATTGTTTGGAATTCTCGTTTTGTTGACAATCTTATACATCAATATCAAAAATGCTTGGGATAATAAAAGTTTTCTTCATATTGCTTTTTCAATAACAATGATAATGCTATTTTTGTCGGAATCGTTCCTTAGTAGACAACGCGGGGTCGTTTTTTTTATTACTATTTATTGTCTTTTCAATACAATCAGCAGTACACCCAAACAAGAGATTGAAATAAAATAAAACCATATGAAAAGAATTCTTATTACTGGAGCCGCAGGTTTTTTAGGCTCTCATTTGTGTGATAGATTTATTGCTGAAGGTTACCATGTGATAGGAATGGATAATCTAATAACAGGCGATTTAAAAAACATTGAGCATCTATTCAAATTAGAGCATTTTGAGTTTTACCATCACGATATTACAAAATTCGTGCACGTACCAGGTCAGCTCGACTATATTTTGCATTTTGCATCACCAGCAAGTCCGATAGATTACTTAAAGATTCCGATTCAGACTTTAAAAGTAGGATCTTTGGGAACACACAATCTGCTTGGTTTGGCAAGAGTAAAAAAGGCTAGAATTCTTATAGCATCTACTTCTGAAATCTATGGGGATCCATTGGTGCATCCTCAGACCGAAGAATACTATGGCAATGTAAACACCATCGGACCAAGAGGTGTTTATGATGAAGCCAAGCGTTTTCAAGAAGCCATTACGATGGCCTACCATACTTTTCATGGTGTTGAAACTAGAATCGTAAGAATCTTTAATACATACGGACCAAGAATGCGACTCAATGATGGTCGTGTTATTCCTGCGTTTATCGGACAAGCTTTGCGTGGCGAAGATTTGACCATTTTTGGAGATGGTTCGCAAACACGCTCTTTTTGTTATGTAGACGATCAGGTAGAGGGTATTTTTAGATTGCTACATTCAGATTATATTTATCCTGTTAATATTGGTAATCCTGATGAAATAACCATCAAGGATTTTGCAGATGAAATCATAAAACTTACAGGAACTTCTCAAAAAGTAGTTTACCATCCATTACCGATGAATGATCCGTTGCAACGTCAGCCAGATACCACAAAAGCAAAAGCAATACTCGGTTGGGAAGCAAAAGTTAATAGGGCAGAAGGAATGAAAATTACTTATGACTATTTTAAATCGTTATCTTCAGAAGAATTGTTAAAAGAAGAGCACAAAGATTTTACCAAGTATATTAATTAATGAGAAATAAAACAGGAAGATTTTCAGGTTATATCAGACCTTTTACGTACGTATTGGATTTGATAATAATTAATGTATTAGCGTATTTAGTGCTTCCAGAAAATCTATTTTCTCTTTACTTCGTTTTCTTTATTTCGTTATCTTGGGTTATCATAGCCATCAACATTGGTTTTTATGAAGTATATCGATTTACAAAAGTAGTATCGATACTCAATAAAATCATCAAGCAGTTTACACTTTACACGATTTTATGCTACGCTTTTCTTGGGTTCTATGTGTCAAATCCATACCCAGAAAAAGTAATTGAGTATACGGCTATTTCAATCTTGTTGGTTTCTGCATTTAAAATATTCATTTACTACTTTTTAAGAAGATATCGGGTTCTTTTTGGAGGAAATTTCCGCAGGGTTGTGGTTGTTGGCAATGGAAAAAGTGTAGATCAATTGGTCGAATTCTTTACCGAAAACTTAGATTATGGCTACCTACTTGTAAAAACATTTCATTTTGAAGGAGATAAAAGAGCTAAAATCGAAGAGTGCTTTTCGTTTGTCACAGAACATCATATAGACGAAATATATTGCTCATTAAATGATTTAACAAACAACCAAATTAATGGTTTTATAGATTTTGCGGATAACAACCTTAAAATTTTAAAATTCCTACCCGACAATAATGAAGTCTTTTCAAGAAATCTTAAGCTTGATTATTACGGATATATTCCCATAATTTCTCCACGAAATATTCCTTTGGATGACTCAATTAACAAAATTATTAAAAGAGCATTTGATATCGTTTTTTCAATAATGATTATCGTCGGAGTGCTTTCATGGTTAAGTGTTATTTTAGCTATTTTAATTAAATTAGAATCAAAAGGCCCCGTTTTTTTCAAACAGAAAAGAAATGGTTTGAACTATCAATTGTTCGGCTGTTATAAATTCCGTTCAATGAATCTTAACGAGGTTTCAGATCACGTGCAAGTCGAACAAAGAGATGATCCGAGAATCACCAGAATCGGAAAATTTATCAGAAAAACGAGTATCGATGAATTGCCTCAATTTTTCAACGTACTCTTAGGCGATATGTCGGTGGTTGGCCCAAGACCTATTATGCGCAGTCACACTGAAATGTATGCGCAAAAAATCGATAAATTTATGGTGCGACATCTAATCAAACCAGGCATTACGGGACTAGCTCAAACAAGCGGTTTCAGAGGATCCATATTAAACGACAAGGATATTATCAACAGGGTTAGATATGATATTTTTTATATCGAAAATTGGTCAATTCTACTCGACATTAAGATTATATTCATGACGTTATACAACGCAATCAAAGGCGAAGAAAAAGCCTACTAGAAATGGAAGCTTTAGTATCCATAATTACTCCAACTTATAATTCAGAAAAATATATTGCCCAAACCATACAATCGGTTCAAAACCAAACGCATTCGAATTGGGAAATGATTATCGTTGACGACGCTTCGTCAGATCAAACAGAAGCAATAGTTATAGAATTTGCAAAAGCTGATCATCGCATTAAATTTTACAAACTTCATAATAATGCTGGTGCCGGAGTAGCCCGAAACCAAGCCGTTTCAATGGCATCGGGAAGATATATCGCTTTTTTAGATTCAGACGATTTGTGGAAACCCGAAAAACTCCAAAAGCAAATAGATTTCTTAACAACCCATAATGCATCGTTTACTTTTTCTTTTTATGAATGTATCGACGAAGCAGGAAAGCCTCTCAATAAAAAAATTCAAGCCCCATTAAAACTTCGCTATTGGCAGTTGTTTTTTTGCAATTTCATAGGCAATTTAAGCGGCATTTACGACACACAGGTTTTTGGAAAAATACCCATTTCAAACCTAAGAAAAAGACAGGATTGGATGGTTTGGCTTACCATACTAAGAAAAATAAAAGTAGCTCAGCCAGTTCCTGAAAGTTTGGCTTTTTATCGCGTCAGGAACGATTCTATTTCTGCGTCAAAACTAAAATTACTACAACACAATTATAATGTGTATCGGATTTTTTATGGCTTCAATACTTTTGTTTCGTTAAGCTGTATGATTGGATTTCTTTTTATGCAACTGCTGGTAAAACCTTGTTACATCAAGAAAATCAAACCAGCGATTTAAACTGTTTCAACTTCCCGCTTTTACTGCGCTCGATACGATCTTTTCTGTAAAAATGATACACCAAACCAGACTCTAAAAACTGATCAAGTACTTTTTTTATGGTATCAATTTCACTTTCGGTAAGTTCATTTTCACTCACATAATCAATCTCAAAAGTATCCGTTTTGGTTTGCAAAATCACGAACTCCTTAACGTTACCGTTATCATCAAAAAGCTTTTTGGTAATCGAATAAAAAGTCATTCCTGGCGATTTTTTACCGCTAGGTAAAACGGCCACATCGTTGGTTCGCCCAATCAGTTTCTTTAGAATCGGATTTTTAAAGGTACTTTTTTCATCCAAAATGCCAATATCGCCTACTTCATACCTAATCATCGGATGTGCCTTGTTGTACAAAGAAGTCACTACAATGCGCCCTTCTTCTCCATAAGGCAAAACGCAATCATTTTCATCTAAAATTTCTACGAATAAAGTTTCAGAATTTACTTTCCAAATTCCATTAGGACTTTCCATCGCAATAATATCCAATTCGGCACTTCCGTATTCGTTGATAATTGGAATATTGAAACGTTCTTGAAGTAATTTTTTGTCGTCGTCAAAAAGCATTTCCGACGTTACGATGCACACTTTCAAACTCGGACAAATGTCGCTCAGAAACAGCTGTTTTTTCTTTAAAAACTTAGCCAATAAAACAATGGAACCCGTATAACCATTTATATAATCGAATTTCGTGCGCTGAAATTTCGCAAGCATTCTTCCCATAGCTTCGTCAGAAAAATCGAAAATATTAAACCGATAGCGGTGACTCAAGAAATCTTTCAAACGCAATTTTTTATTTGCAATGAAATCCAACGGCATTCCATAAAATCGGGCTTGCAACGAATGGTTAAAATTAATGCTATACCATTTAAAACGACGCATAATGTTGGCCCAAATTAAAGCATGGCAAAACTTGTCTTTGGCAAAAACAAACGGGTCACCGCTAGAACCAGATGTTTTATTGATGTATACATTGCTTTTGGAATAGCCTTTTGAAAGTCGATCTTGCAATGGTTTTTGAAAATGGATTTTTCGCATTACCGGAATATCTTCCCAATTTTCTATCGCTTTATCGCCAACCAAATTTTTGTAATACGGATTGTTATTGTAATGAAACTCAAAAATCTCCTTTTTCTTCGACGCTAAAAAAGCATCGTAATCTTGCTCAGATAAGGCTAAAATTTTAGACAATTCAGACTTGGCTTTCCTTATTGGAAACCCGTTGAGTTGTAGCGAAAGATTAAAAAGTTTGAACACGATGCTGTTATTTTCTTTCAAAAATAATATTTACGATTCACTATCTTCTATGAAGCTGTATTTTTTTGAAATTTAATTACAATAAACATTCAAAACCCAGTATTTTTGCCAAACACAACTAAACACAATACCATGACCATTTTACTTTTAGGATCAGGCGGAAGAGAACATGCTTTGGCTTGGAAAATGCTTCAATCATCGCAATGCACCAACCTTTTTGTGGCGCCCGGAAATGCCGGAACCGATGCCGTTGCAACAAATGTCAACATCAATCCAACCGATTTCGAAGCCATAAAAAAGTTAGTCTTAACAGAAAAGATAGACATGGTGGTTGTTGGTCCTGAAGACCCGCTAGTGCATGGCATTTTCGATTTCTTTAAAAACGATGAAAAACTACAATCCGTTCCTGTAATTGGCCCGTCGAAACTTGGCGCGCAACTAGAAGGCAGCAAAGAATTCGCGAAAGAATTTATGGTGAAGCATCGCATTCCAACCGCCGCATACGATAGTTTCACCAAAGAAACGGTTGAAAAAGGTTGTCGGTTTTTAGAAACATTGCAACCGCCATACGTGCTCAAAGCCGATGGTTTGGCAGCAGGTAAAGGCGTATTGATTCTTCAAGATTTGAAAGAAGCCCAACAAGAATTGCGCAACATGTTGGTTGGTGCCAAGTTTGGGCAAGCCAGCTCTAAAGTCGTGATTGAAGAATTTCTAGACGGTATTGAACTCAGTTGCTTCGTATTGACCGACGGCAAAAATTATAAAATATTACCAACAGCAAAAGATTACAAACGTATAGGAGAAGGCGATACGGGTTTGAATACAGGCGGTATGGGAGCGATTTCTCCAGTACCATTTGCAGACGCAGCGTTGATGGAGAAAATAGAACAACGCATTGTCATTCCAACTGTTGAAGGCTTGCAACAAGACGGAATTCCATACCAAGGATTTATTTTTATCGGATTGATTAATGTGAAAGGCGAACCGATTGTCATCGAATATAACGTCAGAATGGGCGACCCAGAAACGGAAGTGGTGATTCCAAGATTGAAGAATGATTTGGTCGCATTATTTATCGCGGTAGCCAACCAAAAACTTGATGAAGTGCCACTCGAAATCGACTCTAGAAGTGCCACAACCGTGATGGTAGTTTCTGGTGGTTATCCTGAAGATTATGAAAAAGGGAAAGTGATATCTGGACTTGAAAAAATTACCGATTCGCTTGTTTTTCATGCCGGAACTAAAATAGAAAACGGAGCAGTAGTCAGCAATGGCGGGCGGGTTTTAGCCGTAACTTCTTTTGGTGATGATTTTCAAGAAGCCATAAAAAAATCGTATCAAAATATAAATCAATTACATTTTGATACGATGTATTATAGAAAAGATATCGGTTTCGACTTACTTCGTTAAGAAAGAATGTGCCGTAGTATCTTGGTTTTCTTCGCCGCTTTTTTGATGCATGGTCAATTGTTTGCACCAGTACCAAGTAGCATAACTGCAGATAATCATAAAAATCCAATTGATGATGTTGGCACCAAACCAGTTAGACAACTCAAACGCTCTTAATTGATCTAGTGGCCAAAAAAAGATGTTTTCAAATAACCATTGTATTCCTTCAAAAAATGCTCTCATAATATGCGGTATTGTTTTTTAAACAAGTATTATATTTACAGACACAAAAGTATAAAATATCCTTATGATAACAAGTCTTTTTAGAAAATCTACACCATTAAATTATTCGGTAGTCATTTTAGGGGTGCTTTTTTTCTTTTTTTTATACCAAATCAAACACGCTACTAGCAACAACTCGCTGTTGCATATTGGGTTGAAGTTTGGACTTCTGGCGGTTATTTTTGCTTCTGTTTTTATCACTAATTTTATTGTAAAGAAAAACGGCATGAGCAAAGACAGTGCTTATACAGTTTTGTTTTATCTGATTTTCCTGTTGTTTTTTCCTTCTGTTTTAGACAATACTGCGTTACTGTTGTCTAATTTTTTCATTTTATTAGCCACCAGAAGAATCGTTTCGTTGCATTCGCTCAAAGCCTCTAAAGAGAAAATATTCGACGCTTCAATCTGGGTTTTTATTGCGGCTTTATTTCATTTTTGGAGCATTCTTTTTATCATATTGATTTTTATCGCCGTACTTTTTCATGTGGCAAGAGATTATAGAAATTGGTTTTTACCCATCATTGCTTTCTTTGCCGTGACGGTTATTTTTTTAGTAAGCGCGTTGTATTTTAAAACCAATTGGATCGAGCATCTATTGGCGCAATCGGTTATCGATTTAAGAATGAATTATTTCACCAATAACACGCAGAATTTAGCGTTGTCTATTTATGCAACGATTGGATTATTTTTCGTGGTTTTGATGTTGCTTTCGATGTCGAATCGCCCTTTGATTTTACATCCAACCTACAAAAAAATACTGTCGATGATTATTATCGGCATCGCGGTTTTTGCCATTTCACCCAACAAATCGAATGATCTATTGATTTATACTTTTGCGCCGCTTGCTATGATTACCACAACCCATATCGAAACACCACAAGCGCAATGGAAACAAGAAGTCGTCTTGGCAATATTAATCATTGCAGGCGTATTTGCGTATTTCGCTCAATTGTAATGGCCACAAAGACACGAAGACACAAAGTAAAAAGTGTATTTTTTTTCGAAAAACTCATTTACAGTTTCGATAAACAGCCATGTCAAAAGTTTTAGTGCCTTAGCGACTTCGTGGCAAAAAACTACAACTTATTCCCATAAGCCAAATCACCCGCATCACCCAAACCTGGAATGATGTAATTTTTAGCATTCAAAGTTTCATCTAAAGTAGCCACCCACAAATGACAGTTGTCTGGCAAATGTTTTTCAAGATAAGCAATGCCTTGTGGTGCTGCGATAACCACAGCAATATGCACTTCTTTCGAAACACCTTTCTCCATCAATTTGTTATACACCGCAACCATCGACTGGCCCGTGGCCAACATCGGATCGATGAGCAACAAAGTTTTGTCGTGCAAATTCGGAACGGCTTGGTATTCGACTAAAATATCAAAGAAATCATCGTTATTCGGATGGTGACGATAAGCCGATACAAACCCATTTTCGGCACTGTCGAAGTAATTTAAAAAACCCAAATGCAACGGCAATCCCGCACGAAGAATCGAACATAAAACGAGTTGCTCTTCAATTTCTGTGGTTTTTTTAATGCCGAGTGGCGTTTGAATTTCGATGTTTCTATATTTCAAATCTTTGCTCAATTCATACGCCATGACTTCGCCAATACGCTCAATATTTCTGCGAAAACGCATGCTGTCATGTTGCACATTGACGTTTCGGATTTGTCCTAAAAAGTGGTTTAGAATACTGTTGGCTTCTGATAAATAATGGATTTGCATAACAAGTTTTTTTGCCGCGAAGCCACAAAGGCTCTAAGATTATATTATTTGTGAACATTTGGTAATTAAAATTTTGTGCCTTTGCGACTTTGTGGCCCAGAAACTTTAAAAGTTGTTTAGATTGTAAAAGTATAAAAAGTATCTTTGTGTTTTTAAAGTTTAAATATAAAGATATGTTTTCCAAATTAGCGTATTCGGTTTTCGAAAAAAGTATTCATGATTATCACCAATTTGACAATGTAGATCAACCCATCAACAACCCGTATTCGAAAGATTTGTTCGAACATTTGTTGTATCATAAAAACTGGATCGATACTGTGCAGTGGCATTTCGAAGACATTATTCGCGATCCGCAAATTGATCCAGTAGCTGCTTTAACTTTAAAAAGAAGAATCGACGCTTCAAACCAAGAGCGCACCGATATGGTAGAATATATCGACAGCTATTTTCTGCAGAAATACAGCCACGTCAACGTAAAACCATCCGCAAAAATCAATTCGGAAAGTCCGGCTTGGGCTTTCGACCGTTTGTCAATTCTAGCGTTGAAAATCTACCACATGCAGGAAGAAGTCAACCGCCCAGAAGCTTCACAAGAGCACAAAGACAAATGTCAGGCGAAACTCAATGTGCTTTTAGAACAAAGAACAGATTTGTCAACAGCCATAGATGATTTGATTCACGATATTGAAAATGGCGACAAATTCATGAAAGTATACAAGCAAATGAAAATGTACAACGACGACGAATTGAATCCGGTGTTGTACCAAAATAAAAAGTAATTTTTAGACCTACTAGGTTTTTAAAACCTAGTAGGTTTGAAGTTTAAGAACTTGTCAGAAAAACAACAACATATTGCCGTCATGAGACTTTCCGCTATGGGAGATGTCGCGATGACGGTTCCTATTTTAAGAGCGTTGGTCGCGCAGCATCCGAATGTGAAGTTGACCGTAATTTCAAGACCATTCTACAAACCGTTTTTCCACGATATTCCAAATCTGACTTTTTTTGCTTTTGATAGCCAACGACACAAAGGTTTCCTCGGATTGTTTCGGTTGTATCAAGATTTAAAGCCACTATCGATAGATGCTTTTGCCGATTTGCATAATGTGTTACGTTCTAAAATCGTTAGAACCTTTTTTGCTTGGAGCGGAAGAAAAGTAGCCGCAACAAACAAAGGCCGCGCAGAGAAAAAAGCATTGACTCGCGCCGAAAATAAAATCTTCAAGCCGTTGCCAAGCATGTTTGAGCGTCACGTTAAAACATTCGAAACATTAGGATTTTCTATTGATTTGTCGCAACCCACTTTCCCAAAAAAACAAAAATTAGAACCCGCGATCACCAAATTGTTTGGCGAAAAAAACAAACCTTGGATAGGCATTGCACCGTTTGCCCAATATGATGCTAAGGTTTATCCACTCGATTTGATGCTCGAAGTGATTCAGTTATTGACTCAAAATCAGTCGTATGAAGTTTTTCTTTTTGGTGGAGGCACTCAAGAAATCAAGCAGTTGCATTTGTTGGCAAAAGATTTAAATCACGTGAAAGTAGTTCCAGGCAAAATAACTTTTGAGCAAGAGCTGCAAATCATCAGCAACCTCGATGTGATGTTGTCTATGGATTCTGGAAACGGACATATTGCAGCTATGTACGGCATCAAAGTCGTTACGCTATTCGGTGCCACACATCCTTACGCCGGATTTCAGCCATTCAACCAACCTAAAGAAAACGCTTTGGTTCCCGATAGAAATCAGTTTCCGAAACTGCCAACATCAGTCTACGGTAATAAAAAAGTGGAAGGATATCAAACGGCTATGCGAACGATTTCTCCAGAAAGTATTGTTCAAAGTGTTAAGTCGCAACTGACAACCATCAACTGACAACCATCAACTTGCTACACATCATCATAATCCACATAAAGTGAATCAGAAGTTGGATGTGCTTGACAAGTCAGAATCAATCCTTCGGCAATTTCACCATCTGTCAGAATCGAGTTTTTCTTCATCTCGGCACTGCCCGAAGTGATTCTACCCAAGCAACTGCTGCAAATACCACCTTGACAAGAATAGGGCGCATCGATGCCTTGTTTCAAAGCGGCTTCTAAAACGGTTTGCTTTTGTGACATTTCGAAAGTCGTTTCGTCGCCATCTACAAGAACCGTAATTTTGGTATGGCCTTCAAGCGATTTTTCTATTTTATTTTCAGCGGTAGACGTCGAGAACAATTCGAATTTTATTGCCGACTCTTTGATGTTGCGTTCTTTCAAAACGGCAGCCACCGTATTGATCATTTCTTCAGGACCGCATAAGAAAAACTTGTCGAAATCGAGTTCTTTGTGTTTGTTATTTAGAACAAAATTGACCGTCGATTTTTCTATTCTACCAAACAATTCTCCTTCAATCTTAGCTTGACTGTATACATAATGCACGAAGAAACGACCTACATATTGAAGTTGCAAGTCATGAAGTTGCTTATGAAAAATGGTGTCTTCAGGCGTTTTATTACCGTATACTAAAACGAAAGTGCTCTTAGGTTCGCTGAGTAAAATGCTTTGAATGATTGACATTACAGGTGTAATACCGCTTCCGGCCGCAAAAGCCAAATAATTTCTAAGTCGATTGGCATCAGGTTCGATCGTAAATTTTCCTTCAGGTGTTCCAACTTCTAAAGTATCACCAGCTTTCAATTGCGTATTGGCAAAAACAGAAAAAGCGCCATTTTTTACCGATTTGACAGCGATTCTGAGTTCACCACTTTCTGGCGTTGAGCAAATAGAATAGGCACGACGAATTTCATTTCCGTCTAAAGTCAATTTTAAATTGATGTATTGACCCGCAGTAAATCTGTAAAAATCTTGAAATTCTAGAGGCACATTAAACAAAACCGAAACCGCATCTTGGGTTTCACGGCGTACCTCTTTGATGTTGAGTTTATAAAATGAAGACATGGATTATATTTTTTACAAAAGTAGGAAACCTCAAAGAAAACCTACTTATGTGTGAATGAATATTTTTAAAGCGGCAAAACTAAACTTTTCGTGGATAATTTTCGCCATATCAAAAAGAAACGTATTTTTACCAGTCAATATACTAAAATCGACTTTTAGAAGTTTTAAGAAAAAACCGTTTTACATTGAAAACTAACATACTCAAGTATCTTTCTATAGTTATATTCTTCCTTTTTTTGATGGCTTGTTCTGTAAAAAGAAACACGTTTATATCTCGAAATTCTCACGCCTTAAGCACCAAAGACAATATCTTATATAATGGTGGATTGGCTTTAGACAAAGGCATTTTAGAATTAAAATCACAATACAACGACAATTTTTGGGAACGATTGCCTATCGAAAGAATGCAAGTCAAGCCTACCGAAGCTTTACCTGGTGATGCCGCACCCAATCCGAATTTCAGTCGCGCAGAAACCAAGGCAACCAAAGCGATTCAAAGACACTCGATGAATATTGGCGGATCCGAGAAAAACTATCAAATGGATGAAGCGCATTTGTTGTTGGGAAAATCACGTTATTACGACCAAAGATTTATACCAGCATTGGAAGCGTTTAATTATATTCTCTACAAACACGCGAACAGTAACAGAATTAATGAAGCCAAGATTTGGAGAGAAAAAACCAACATGCGTTTGGATAACGATGCGATTGCGGTTGAAAATCTAAAAAACCTATTCAAAGAAATAAAATACAAAGACCAAATCTTCGCCGATGCCAATGCTACCTTAACCCAAGCGTTTTTGAATTTGGGTGAAAAAGACAGTGCTGTAGCCAAATTGAAACTTGCCAAACAGTTTACCAAATCGAAAGAAGAAAGAGCGCGTTACCATTTTATTTTAGGGCAGCTTTATGAAGAATTAGGACATAAAGACAGCGCTTTCGCTTCGTATCAGTCGGTGATTGATATGAAAAGAAAAGCAGCCAAACAATACGTAATTCACGCACACATCCGTCAAGCCAATCTGAATGATTTTGAAAAAGGCGACACTTTGGCCTTTCTGGAAAAATACAGAAAGTTGCTCAAAGACCGTGAGAATCGTCCGTATTTAAATTTTCTAAACCATCAAATGGGATTGTTTTACGACAAGAACAAAAACGATTCGTTGGCTATTAAATATTACAATGTTTCTTTAAATTCTAAGGTTGTTGACAAATATTTAGTGGCTTCGAATTATAGAAATCTTGCAGATATTTATTTCAACAAAGCCAAATATGTAGTTGCCGGAAAATACTATGACAGTACATTGGTGCAATTAGAACCGCGTTCTCGTGAACACAGATTCATCACCAAAAAAAGAGAAAATTTAGTAGACGTAATCAAGTATGAAGGCATTGCAACCCGAAACGATAGTATTATTAAGGTTTACGCTTTGTCCGATTCTGAAAAGAAAAGTTACTACGAAGATTATATTACCAAATTAAAGAAAGAAGACGAAAAGAAACTCTTAAAAGAAAAAGAAGCGCTAGAAAAAGGTGGCGACTCAGAAGCCAGAGTTGTTGACAAAGACGGAAGAGATGTTAAAGGGACTGATGCGATCACAGAGAAAAGAGCACCAAGACCATCAGAAGTAAATAATGCAGTGGGTTCATCGGGAAATAGCAAGTTTTATTTCTACAATCCATCAACCGTTGCTTTTGGAAAAGTCGAGTTCAAGAAAAAATGGGGAGAAAGAGCATATAAGAGTAATTGGAGAATATCTCAAGACAAATCCAATGTTCAAGGCAATGACGACGACAATGACGACAAAGATAATGCAGACCAGAAAGAAGGCGACGATAAAAACAAGGAAACCATCGCAGAAAAATATACGCCTGATTTTTATTTAAAACAATTGCCAAGATCACAAACAGCTATTGACAGTATTGCCAAAGAGCGCAATTTTGCCTACTATCAATTGGGTGTGATTTATAAAGAAAAATTTAAAGAATACAAATTAGCCGCTTCCAAACTTGAAACGTTGTTGACCAACAAACCCGAAGAGCGATTGATTCTTCCGACGATGTATAATCTCTATAAAATATATGACATTATAGATAAAAACAAAGCATTGGCGATGAAAAACAGAATCATCAACGAATTCCCAGATTCTCGCTACGCACAAATTTTAGGTAATACAGGTGCTAACGGAAGTTTAACCGATACGCCGGAAGCCAATTATGATAGAATTTTCAAACTCTATGAATCTGGCGACACCAAAGCAGCTTTGACCAATTTGAATATGGCTATTGATCAGTTTAACGGCGAAGAGATTGTTCCAAAATTCGAATTGTTGAAAGCCAATACTTTGGGAAAATTAATGGGTTTAGGCGAATATAAAAAGACGCTCAATTTTGTAGCTTTGAATTACCCAAACAGTCAAGAAGGTAAATTTGCAGAAGAACTTTTAAAAACAAATGTTCCCGCCATGGAAGCTTTGAAATTTTATGAAGTAAAACCATTAAGCTGGAAAATCCTATATAAATCAGACAATCCGGATGATAAAAGCACAAAAGCACTTCAAGATAAAATCAAGAAATTTATCACCGAAAGAAGTTTAGACAAACTTTCTACTTCGTATGATATTTACACGATGGATAAGAATTTTATTGTGATTCACGGTTTGAAAGATTTAGAATATGCCAAAGGAATCGCTTCCATTTTAAAGGAATTTAAAGAGTATAAAGTGGCTGAAACCGCTTACATCATTTCGAATGAGAATTATAAGATTGTTCAAATGAAGAAAAATTTCGAAGAATATTTAACGACACCTTATTCAGATCCGTTGCCACCAAAAGCCTACGTTCCGAAAGCAAAAGCACCAGCGCCTCAGGCTACCAAAGAAAGAGAAAAGGCGGCCGTTAGAGAAGAATCAGCTGCAGAAGATAAACAATCGCAGTTCAATCAGTTACCGCCGGGAATGCCAGGAATGCCAGGAAACCAGGATCCAACTGCTCCTAAAAACAAAGTTCAAAAAGAAGACCGAGGCGAAAAACGATAAATCATGTTTGATAAAAAGCCAAAATCATATACCGACTTACTTGGGAAAACCAACCGAATTGTGGAAGGAACCATTATTAAAGGGAACATTCTTTCGCATGCCGACTTTAGGTTTGACGGTGATTTGGTCGGAAACTTTCAATCCAATGGCAAAATTGTAATCGGTCCAGCCGGAAGTATTAAAGGAGATATTATCTGTAAAAATGCTGATATCGAAGGGAAATTTGAAGGAAAAATACAAGTCGCAGAAGTATTAAACATTAAGGCTAAGGCCATCATTCATGGCGAAGTAGTTTGTGCCAAATTAGCGGTAGAACCCGGAGCAGAATTTAGTGCAACTTGCATCATGAAAACCAATACAAAAGTTCCTGCTCATGACGAACAACCCAAACCAGAACAAGCGGAACAATAATAAATGGTTGGCACTGATTAACATTCCGATACAAATGGGTGTGATTGTTTTTGCCTTCGCCTATTTCGGAAAATGGTTAGACAATCAGTATCCAAATCCACACGCAATCTATGTCAAAGTTTTCACTTTAGTTGGTGTCGCTTTGGCATTTTATAATATCAACCGCCAACTGAAAGACATCAACAAATCATAAGCATGAATTTAAAAAAGTACCAACCCTTATTGGAAGTGCTGTTGGTTTCAGTCGCCGCTTTTTTGCTGCATCAGTTGTTTTTTTGGTGCTGTCGAAATGATCAAAAATCCTCAGACCTTTATTATTCTTTATTAGAGCTATACGGTTTCTTTTTAGGCTGTTCTTTGTGTATTGTTTTTTTACTCATTACAGTCAAATCAAAAAGCATCGATAATGTTGGTTATACCTTTCTATTATTGACATGTGTTAAAATGGCAATTGCCTATGCTTTTCTGATGCCAATTCTAAAAATAGAAAATCAGAACGGCACCTTTGAAAAAAGCAATTTCTTTGTTGTGTTTGCCTTGTTTTTAGCAATAGAAACCATGGTAACCATACGAATTTTAAACAATAAGCAATAAATCGATTTTAAATCGACAATTTCTCTAAAAAAAAATATTTTATAGACTTGGAATATTAATTTAAAATGTACCTTTGCACCAAATTTCAGAAACTAAAAATTAGATAATTTAAGTCGCTATGGTGTTTTCAAACAAACCGTTCCAATTTGTAATAGCAATTTTAGTAGCATGTCTCCCGATACTTGGCTTTGCCAATCCAACCCCTGATACACTTCAGGTTCATACGGAAACTACAACGGCAGTTCATGCCACAGCAGAAGCTACCCACGAAACGCATGCTGAGCCTACCGATTTAAAATCTAAAATCAGAGCTTTTATAGACCACCACGTTTTAGATGCGCACGATTTTTCATTGTTTGCTGATGAAGCTACGGGTGCGCATTACGGATTTCCATTACCAATTATTCTTTGGGATAATGGAGTTCATTTCTTCTCTTCATCTAAATTTGAACATGGTGAAAAAGTAGCAGAATCTAACGGAAATTATTACGTATTACACCACGAAAGAATATACAAAACCGATGCGGCTGGAACTTTAACAGGCGACGCGCACCATCCAACCAACGCAAAACCTATCGACCTTTCTATTACTAAAGGTGTTTTAACAATTATGGTTGTGGCGTTGTTGATGTTTTTATTATTCTCAAGCTTGGCAAAATCTTATGCAAAGAACGGTGGCATTTCATCAGGAGCTGGTCGTTTCTTCGAGCCTATAGTTTTATACGTTCGCGACGAAATTGCGATTCCAAATATTGGTGAAAAGCACTACAAAAGATACATGAGTTATTTATTGACCATCTTTTTCTTCGTATGGTTTTTAAATATCTTCGGGTTGACACCACTAGGAATCAACGTAACCGGAAATATCGCAGTGACTTTCGGGTTGGCGATTATTACATTTTTAATCACAAACTTAACCGCTAATAAAAATTATTGGGGACACATTTTCTGGATGCCGGGCGTGCCAACACCAATGAAATTTATTTTAGCACCTATCGAACTTTTAGGGGTAATCATCAAACCGTTTTCATTAATGATTCGTTTGTATGCGAACATTTTTGCAGGCCACATCGTATTGATGAGTTTGATCGGATTGATCTTTATTTTCAAAAGTTGGTTGGGAAGTAGTTTGTCATTTTTGTTGTCTTTCGCGATTTCTACAATAGAAATATTAGTAGCGTTACTTCAAGCGTACATCTTTACAATGCTTTCGGCCTTGTATTTTGGTTCCGCTGTTGAAGAACACCACCACGAAGAAGCACATCATTAAATTGCTGTAAGCAATAAGCAGTAGGCAATAGGCGAAAGCTTAAAGCATTTAGCTTAATGCCTAAAGCCAAAACAGAATGTTTAATTTTTAATACATATTTTTATGGAAATTCCTAAAATCGTTGGAGCTGGATTAGTAGTTATTGGAGCTGGAATTGGTATTGGTAGAATCGGTGGTTCTGCAATGGATGCTATTGCACGTCAACCTGAAGCTACTGGTAAAATCCAAACAGCTATGCTTATTGCAGCTGCGCTTATTGAAGGTATTGGATTTGCTGCTTTATTCGCAGTATAATACTAAAAACAAAAAGCTGTAACGGTTGGTTGCAGCTTTTGTTTAAAAATTAAAAAAGCACATTATAATTAAAGATATTTTATGGAAAAGTTAATAAATGATTTTTCGTTCGGATTGTTCTTCTGGCAAACCTTAATTTTCGTAGGATTAATTTTCTTATTGAAGAAATTCGCTTGGAAACCAATTCTAGACGCAGTTAACGAAAGAGAAGAAGGAATCAAAAATGCTTTGCTTTCTGCTGAAAATGCAAAGAAAGAAATGCAAAACTTGCAAGCCGACAACCAACGTATTTTGCAAGAAGCAAGAATGGAGCGCGACACCATGCTGAAAGAAGCACGCGAAATGAAAGAGAAAATGATTGCTGATTCTAAAAACGAAGCCCAAGCTGCCGGTCAAAAAATGATCGAGCAAGCTAAAGCTGCTATTGAAAGTGAAAAAAATGCAGCCATGGCAGAATTGAAATCACAAGTTTCATCGTTGTCATTAGAAATTGCAGAAAAATTATTGAAAGACGAATTATCTAACAAAGAAGCCCAAGTAAAATTGGTTGAGAAAATGTTGGGTGACGCTAAATTAAACTAACATGAGTAGTACAAGAGCAGCAATTCGTTATGCCAAAGCCATCTTAGACATTGCCAATGCTAAGGGTGTAGCTGAAGCCGTAAATAGCGATATGACTTCTATCGCTTCCACCATTAATGGAAATTTGGAGTTGGATACATTCATCCAAAATCCAACCATTAAAGTTGAGGTGAAAGAACAAGCTTTATTGGCCGTTTTTGCAAATGTGAATCCAGTAACCAATAGTTTGTTTCATTTGTTGTTTGAAAACAAACGCTTTGAAATCCTTGAATATATCGCTGTAGAATATGGCAAATTGTTCGATATTCAAAACGATGTAGAAGTGGCAAAAGTAACGACAGCCATTCCGATGGATGCCGCTTTAGAAGCAAAAGTGCTGGCTAAAATCGCTACTTTTTCAAACAAGAAAATTACCATAGAAAACACAATCGATCCAGCCATTATCGGTGGATTTATATTGAGAATAGGTGACAAGCAATACAATGCTTCTGTTGCCAACAGATTGCAAGTATTAAAAAGAGAATTAAGTAACTAGTTATTATATAAATAATTATGGCGGAAATTAAACCTGCTGAAATTTCAGCAATATTAAAAAAGCAAGTAGAAGGTTTTGAATCAGGGGCTACTTTAGAAGAAGTAGGATCGGTTCTTAATGTTGGAGATGGTATTGCTCGTGTATACGGGTTATCAAATGTTCAATACGGTGAGTTGGTTGAGTTTGAAAACGGTCTAGAAGGAATCGTTTTGAATCTTGAAGAAGATAACGTTGGTGTCGTTCTTTTAGGACCATCAACAGGTATCAAAGAAGGATCAACAGCCAAAAGAACACAACGTATCGCCTCTTTGAAAGCAGGTGAGCAAATGGTAGGACGTGTAGTAAACACACTTGGTTTTCCAATTGACGGAAAAGGACCAATCGGTGGTGATTTATACGAAATGCCTTTGGAAAGAAAAGCACCTGGTGTAATCTTCCGTCAACCAGTAACTGAACCATTACAAACCGGAGTAAAAGCAGTTGATGCTATGATTCCAGTGGGTCGTGGACAAAGGGAGTTGGTTATTGGTGACCGTCAAACTGGTAAATCTACCGTTTGTTTGGATACCATTCTAAATCAAAAAGAATTTTACGATGCAGGAAAACCTGTATTTTGTATCTACGTAGCTATCGGGCAAAAAGCTTCGACTGTTGCTGGAATTGCAAAAATGTTAGAAGAAAGAGGCGCAATGGCTTACACCGTAATCGTGGCCGCTAATGCTTCTGATCCTGCTCCAATGCAAGTATACGCTCCTTTCGCAGGTGCTGCTATTGGTGAATATTTTAGAGATTCAGGTCGTCCGGCTTTGATCGTTTATGATGATTTATCAAAACAAGCTGTAGCTTACCGTGAGGTGTCTCTTTTGTTAAGAAGACCACCAGGTCGTGAGGCTTATCCTGGAGACGTTTTCTACTTACACTCTCGTTTGTTAGAAAGAGCTTGTAAAGTTATCGCCAATGACGATATTGCTAAAAACATGAACGACTTACCAGATTCTTTAAAAGGAATCGTAAAAGGTGGCGGTTCATTAACAGCTTTACCAATTATCGAAACACAAGCGGGTGACGTATCTGCATACATCCCAACCAACGTAATCTCGATTACAGATGGTCAGATTTTCTTGGATGGAGATTTGTTTAACTCTGGAGTTCGTCCAGCAATCAACGTAGGTATTTCTGTATCTCGTGTAGGTGGTAACGCTCAGATTAAATCGATGAAAAAAGTTGCTGGTACTTTAAAATTAGACCAAGCACAATTCCGGGAATTGGAAGCGTTTGCAAAATTTGGTTCTGACTTAGATGCAGTTACATTAAACGTAATCGAAAAAGGAAAAAGAAACGTTGAAATCTTAAAACAAGATTTGAATGACCCTTATACTGTAGAAAATCAAGTAGCAATTATCTACGCAGGTTCTAAAAACTTGCTAAGAAATGTTCCTGTAAACAAAGTAAAAGAATTCGAAAAAGACTTTTTGGCTTACATGAACAACAAACATAGAGATACGCTTGATGCTTTAAAAGCAGGAAAATTAGATGACGCGATTACTGATGTTATCGAAAATGCAGCTAAAGAAATTTCAGCAAAATACAATTAATATTAGTTGATGGTTGTTGGTTGATGGTTGTCAGAAAAGCACCATCAACCAACAACTAACAACCAACAACTAGATTATGGCAAACTTAAAGGAAATCCGCAATAGAATCACTTCCGTTTCATCTACGATGCAAATCACATCGGCGATGAAAATGGTTTCTGCTGCAAAGCTTAAAAAAGCACAAGATGCAATTACAGCGATGCGCCCTTATGCCGAAAAATTAACGGAGTTATTGCAAAACCTCTCTACCACACTCGATGGCGATATTGGTGGCGAATTTACTACGCAACGAGACATCAAAAAAGTACTGATTGTAGCAATTACTTCTAACAGAGGTTTGTGTGGTGCTTTCAATAGCAACGTGATTAAAGAAGTAAAAAACCGCGCAGATTTATACGCAGGAAAACAAGTTGATGTTTTTGCTATCGGTAAAAAAGGGAATGATGGTTTGAAAAAACTACTTACGGTTACCGAAAATCAAAGCACAATTTACGATGATTTAACGTTCGATAAAGTAGCAGTCATAGCAGAAGCGATTACCGAAAAATTTGTTTCTGGTGAATATGATAAAGTTGAATTGGTGTACAATCAATTTAAAAATGCAGCAACTCAAATTATTCAAACCGAACAGTTTTTACCATTGGCACCTGTAGTTTCTGATGCGCCAACTTCTTCTGGAGATTATATTTTCGAACCTTCTAAAGAAGAAATTGTGTTGACCTTGATTCCAAAATCATTAAAAACACAATTGTACAAAGCCATTAGAGATTCTTTCGCTTCTGAGCACGGAGCGCGTATGACCGCGATGCACAAAGCAACCGACAACGCAACCGAACTCAGAGATCAATTGAAATTAACCTACAACAAAGCACGTCAAGCTGCTATTACCAACGAAATCCTTGAGATTGTGGGTGGAGCGGAAGCTTTGAAAGGATAAAAAAATAAAGATTAAAAAAGAAAGCCGGCCATAGTGTCGGCTTTTTTATTGGTTTAAATGATACAGCAGGAAATTATAGAAATCTGCAGTTTCATTCAAACGCTTCTCATATGTAGAATAATTCCCATAATGCCCCGCTTGTTTTATGGTTTTTAAATAGATTGGGTTTTTCTGCGCTGCTCTATTCTGCAATTTTGCTGCAAACTTATACGAATGTAATGGCGGAACCCGATCATCATTTTCCGAAGTAATAATTAATGTTGTGGGATAATTTACATCTTCCTTGATGTTGTGAAAGGGCGAAAAATCAAGCAAGTTCTTGTATTCGTTTTCTTTTTCACCATCACCATATTCATCAAGCCAATACTTTCCAGTTGTATAATTTTGAAATTTTACCATATCAAAAAGCCCTACTTTCGGGATAGCTACTTTAAACAAATCAGGTCTTTTGGTCATGGCGACACCAACCAACAAACCGCCTTGTGAAGCACCAGTAATAGCGAGTTTATTAGCAGAAGTATACTTTTCTTTGATTAAAAATTCTGCAGCATCTATAAAGTCGTTGAAGGTATTCATCTTGGTTAAACCCTTTCCGTCTGTGTGCCATTTTTTACCTTTTTCTCCACCGCCACGAATTTCAGGATAAGCAAAAACGCCGCCTTTTTCTAGGAAATAAAGCAAACCGGTATCATAACTGGGTGAACTTACAACACCAAAACCACCATAAGCTTTCAATAAAGTTGGGTTATTTCCGTCGAGCAACATGCCTTTCTTATAAATGATTGTTATCGGAATCATAACATTGTCTCTGCTTTGGTAGGAGATCGTTTTGGTTTCAAAATAATTTATAGGAAACAACGTGGCTTTGGCTCTATTGTTAGCGCTAAAAAACGGCTGTTCTGCTCCCGTTAATATATTGATTTTGAAATTTCGAAAAGGCAAAACATACGAATACACACCAAAATAGAAATCTCTGGTTTCTTCATCATAATAGTCATATACCACATCCATGCCACTAGGAACATCTATTTTCCTCACAAACGTACCGTCGTAATTATAGAAATTGAAAAAATTGGCGCCTGAATTTTTGTATTTACAAATGATGTAATGCTCTGTAAAGTAGGCATGCATCAGCAAATTATTATACAACTGCGGAATTATTGATTTTTGATCGTCTTTATTCGAAACGGCAAAGGATTTTACATCACCCCAATTGTATTCTTTTGAAGAGTAATAAATCCGGCCACTGTGATAGTTTAAAAATTTAAAATAGATATCGTCTTCAAATAATTTTGCTAAAGTGAAATTATTAGTGTCAATCGTAGCATGGTAAAATGTTCTTTTCGTTTCTTCTTTATTGGTTTCAACCAAAAAAAGTTTGTTTTTGTTAGTAAAAAACCAAATGTCGCCTTCATTCTTTGAAGCATCAAAAACCAACTCATCTTCAATTTGTTTGGTTCCGAGTTTATGATAGAAAAGTTTAAAGGTTGAATCTTTCGCAAAGAAATCCGTATTGCTGTTTTTTTTATAAAAAATCCCACGATCACCATTCCAAGCGACTTGAGAAAATTTGACCTGCTCTAAAACATCATCCAAATCACGGTTTTTAAACAAATCTACAAATCTTATTTCCTGCTTGTCGCTACCATTGATGCTGATTTTATAAGCCAAATAAGCAGAATTTCTGGATGGAAAAAAATCGTAGACATTCACATTGCTCTCCGGATATATTTTGGTTGGATTTACAATCTCAATAGGCTCATCATCAAGGGTTTTCATGAAAAACAAACTGGCCGCTTTCTTCTTGTCTTTCCGCAACAGCGAATAAAAATATTTTCCTTTTCTATCTGGTAAACTATAAGTGGTTCGGGTATCATACTCTCTGATTTTTGAGAGGATATTGTAGCTTTTTTCAATAGCAACTTTATGACTTTCCGTCCACGCGTTTTGCTGATCTACCCATTGCGACACTTCTTCCGAACGCATGTTTTCCAACCAATTGTATTCATCAGTATATGAAATTCCATGCTTGGTTTCTGTGGAAGGTGTTTTTTTTGCGATGGGAAATTGCTGTGAAAAAACAACCGTAGTAAAAAATAAAAAAGTGAGAAGGCTAGCTTTTGGCGGCATATAAATGAAATTGGAATTCTAACAAATATAAAAGTTTCCCAATATAATCCAGAATTTAATCAAAATATAAATGGCACTATAAACCAAACATTTGCTTATTTTTGTTTGCAACTTCAAGTACATATAGTGGGACTCTACAAAAAACTTTTCAAGCAAACCGCCATATACGGACTCGCAACCGTCTTTCCGCGCATGATGAGTTTTTTCCTCGTGCCGCTCTACACCGAAT
>Ga0116157_10000819_pt1 | contig 31423 bp, 37 predicted proteins | sample AD_UKC048_MetaG_FD_89882 | JGI IMG/M metagenome (GOLD analysis project Ga0116157, IMG submission 89882) | Active sludge microbial communities of municipal wastewater-treating anaerobic digesters from USA - AD_UKC048_MetaG | ecosystem: Engineered > Bioreactor > Anaerobic > Digestate | place: USA... | reverse complement strand
TCCTGCCCATGCTGCAGGTGCTCAGAGTACGATTTCCGCTGGCAATCGTATCCGCCCGCAACGAAGTCACCACCCGCCATTTCCTGCGCCTTAATCAACTCGAGGATTTCTTCCCGGTGGTTGTAACCTCTCAGACCTGCCGGCGTACCAAGCCTTTCGCCGATCCGCTTCTGTTTGCCGCAGAGCGGCTTGGCGTTCCAGTCGAGAACTGCCTGATGATCGGCGATACCGTCACGGATGTGCGTGCCGCCAAAGCCGCTGGCGCGCAGTCGCTTTCTGTTTTATGCGGATTTGGTCTTGAAAAGGAACTTCGCCAGGCTGGCACCCAGGAGATCCTAACGAGCACCAGCGAACTCGCCACCTACCTCACTTCGACTCCCCTTTGAGGCAAAGTCATACCCAGTTAATTCTCCACCGGTGGCGATATGTCTTCCCCGGTTATTAACGCTCCGCCTTCTTTTTGAAGGTCGAGAGTGTTGACGTGTTTGTTCATCAACCCGAGAAGCCCAATAACCAGGCAGACTGATCCACCTACAATATAGCTGACCTGCGTACCAAAGTGATCCGCGATTGGTGCTGACAGGAACAAACCGATTGGCATCATTGCGAGCGTCAAGCTGGAGAGCAGCATGAAGACCCGCCCCTGCACCTCTGAGGGCACCTTGGTCTGCATGAGCGGACCCAACGAGCCATTGGCTAAGGACGCCATCAACCCAATCATCCCCAGACCCACAAGCGACAGAGTGTAGCGATCCGCCGGGACCAAGCCGAAGGCAAGCATGCCAGTACCGAGACCGATAATGCCCAAGAGCACTGTCCACACCCTGCGCTTAAAACCGCCCCAAACCCCAAGCCAAAGCCCGCCGACGATTCCCCCGATGCCCATTGCCACTTGCATCCATGCCAGCTCCTGGACCCCTTTGCCAAAGAAGCCGATCACGTGCAGTGGCAGAAGATTGATGCCTGGTGCCAGGAACATATTCAACAAACTTGCCATCAGGACTAACAACAACAATCCTGGCCATGTGACAATATAGCGTACAGCTTCACGCACATCCGCCAGGAGAGACCTGGGGGTGACTTTGTCAGTTTTTGGTTTTGTTTTGGGTTGCGGCACTTTGACGAAAAAGATCAGCATGCTGATGGCGATCCCCGCAGTGACAATATCCACCGCCAGCACACCCTGCATTGGCAGTACTGCTAACAACAAAGCTCCCAGAGCCGGCGAAAACACGTTGATCATCCCATCCACAGCCTGGTTCACCCCGCCGAGGCGACTCAGGTGTTCTTTTGGCACCATCAGCGTGGTGGCGGCGGTGCGAGCGGGACCCTGAAACACGCCAGCGGCAGAGCGCGTGAGCAATATTGCAACGATGTGCCAGATTTGGATTACTCCGGTGGCAAAAAGTACTGCCAGCACCACCGTAGCCAGTGCCACAACCAGATCAGCGATGATCATCACCAGCTTGCGATTCCAGCGGTCAACCAACGCGCCCACAAAAGGTCCAAGCAGGATGTTGGGAACGATCGCAGCCGTGGTGGCAGTGGCAAGCACGGTGGCAGAGCCGGTTTCTTTGGTCACGTACCAGACCAGGGCAAACTGGACCAAAGCGCTTCCCACCAGCGAGACAATCTGCCCGATGCCCATCGGGAGATAATTGCGCAGCCACCCCTTCCCCAGCGGCAGCTCTTCTGGTTGGGTCAGATCCGCTTGCTGATCTTGTTCGCTCATTATTGTTCTTTCTGAAAAATGCACTTAGATAGTATTATGAGAATCAATAGAATTCAAGGCGGAATGGCTGTTTACCATTCCGCCTTACTTCTTTAAGTATTAAATAGTGATATATCGTTCGATCTGCTCACCGATCTGCGCCAGTGATGCCGCCCAAAAAGCCTTTGAGCGGATATCGATGCCAAAGCGTGCCGCCAGGTCGGCTGCTTGAGCCTCACCCGTATTAGCTAGCAGGGCTTTGTAATCATCCACAAAAGCCTCTCCACGCTCGCGATAAACGCTGTAGAGACCCTTGGCAAACAAGCTGCCGAAGGCGTAGGGGTAATTGTAGAAGGACAGTTGTGTGCTGTAGTAATGCGGCTTCCAGGTCCAGGCAAACTTGTTCAAAACGTCCTGGTCAAGCCCATCGCCGTAGGTTTTCCGCTGAGCATCCAGCATCAAATCGCTGATCTCATCGGCTGACAGTTTTGATTCCTTGCGTTTCTCGAACACCGCTTTCTCGAAAATAAAGCGGGAATAGATGTCCACAATGGTTTGCGCGTCGCTGGAAATGGTGGTTTCCAGGATTGCCCGCTCTTCAAGCGGATCGCTGACGGTTTTGAGGATTGCGTTGAAAACGATCGTTTCACACATGATCGAGGCGGTTTCCGCCAGGGTCATGGGGGTATTGGTCTGCATGGGAGTCTTCTCAGCCTGGTAGGCGCAGTAATTGTGGAAACCATGCCCGAGTTCATGCGCCAGGGTCATCACCTGGTCGAACGAACCGTCGAAATTCGCCATGATGCGGCTTTCCTGCACGGCATCCACACCCATGCAGAAGGCTCCACCGCGTTTTCCAGGACGCTGTTCGGCGTCAATCCAGCGCTTCTCGAATGCACCCCGGGCGAATTCTGCCATCTCGGGCGAGAAAGTGCCAAAGTTCTCCAGGATCAAATCGCGGGCTTCATCGAAGGAATATTCTTTGTTGACTTCGCCGATCGGGGCAAACAAACTCCACCAGGCCAGTTTATCGAAGCCGAGAATGCGCGCCTTCGCCTGGAAATAGCGTCTGAACATCGGCAGGGCGTCATCGATGGCTCCCAGCATTGCTTCAAGCGTGCCGCGGTCAATTCGCGCCATTTCGAGAGATGAATGCAGGCAATCTTCGCGTCCTCGCTTGCGGTCGAGCGTCACGACTTCCCCTTTGACACCGTTCATACAGGCAGCCAGCGGTTCTTTCATTTCCTCGAACACTTGCTGCTCGCGCTTGTAGGCGCGCTCTCTGACATCTGCGTCTGGATGCGAGCGCAGGTTGATCAACGCTGGCAGAGGCAGAGATTGCAGTTTGCCATCCAATTCAAAATCGACGCTTTTTTGCGAAGTGAGCACGCCCTGCAGGTCATCCCAGGCACTGCCGCCAGAAAGGGTCAGCTCGTTGGCAAGGATCTCTTCGGGTTCGGTCATGAGATAGCGGCTTTCCTGCGCCACTTCCATCAAACGAAACGCATGATCATGCGCCAGTCCGGGAATTTCAAGTGCCTTTTCCAGCCGTTCGCCGAGCGCGCCCAGCCAGGCACTGATGCGCACGCTTAGGTCGTGCAACGGCAGCATGGCGATGGCCATTTTCGAGTGCAGCTGTTCAGCGGATTTGTTGAAAGAATCCGTGGAAGTGATCGCGCCCAAAAATGCGAAAATCTTGCCGGCCTTCAGTTCGAGGGCGTTGGCTTCTTCCACGTAGGTATTTAACACCTGGTTGAGCGCTTCGGGAGATGTGGCAGGGTCAAGTAAAGGCAGGTATTCGGTTTCAAAGGCCTTTGTAGCTTGCTGTATGGATTGCTTCACGGCTTCGATGTCTGCCGCGAGGGCTGGATCATCAAGAGAAAGATAAAGGTTGGAAAGATCCCATCGTGGGGGTGTGGTCATGGTTTACTCCTTTTAGGTTGTTGGGGAAATTATAACTGAGTAAGGCGTCATATTATATGGCTTGCGTCATTTTGCTGGTGCATAGCAAAAAAGAGCCCCGGTTTACCGGAGCTCTTCTCACAATCGAAAATCATTATCGGCGTCTGCCGCTGGCGCGACCAGCCACCGACATGTAATAAAGCACTTGTAGAATGGAGGTCGCCAAGCCTGCCACGTATGTCCATGCCGCCGCATCCAGCACTTGCTTCACCCCTGCTCGTTCCTCCGAGTTGGCAACCAAACCAGTTTGGTCCAGCATCTCACGAGCACGCTTGGAAGCGTCCAACTCAACAGGGAGCGTGACCAGCGAAAAGAGCGCAGTCGATGAGAACAAGATGACGCCGATGGTTGCCAGGTTTGCCATGCTCAGTACGACACCGATCATCACCAGGATAATGCCGAAGTTGGAGCCAAAACTCACAACTGGCACGATCGCGCTGCGCAAGCGCATCGGACCGTAACTGGTTTTATCCTGCATGGCATGCCCAAGCTCGTGAGCCGTAATTGCCATCGCCGCAACGGTAGGCTGATCTGCCACTCCCTGCGAAAGCGCCAGGGTGTCATTGCGCGGGTCATAGTGGTCTGTCAGGGTGCCCTTGGTGCGGGTAAGCTTGACGTTGTCAAGTCCCACACGCGGCTTGAGCTGCTCAGCAGTGTCCATGCCGGTCAGGTTATGGTAATTCCGCACCTGGCTCCACTTGCTGTAAGCAGATTTAACTTTAGACTGTGCAAAAAGGCTCAGCAAAAGTCCGGGGATCATGTAGAGTAAGTATTCAAAGTTCATTTTAATCTCCGTGTCAGCTATAAGTTTCTGGCAAAATCATAGCGCATTTTAGGGCAATTCGCTGAGCAAGAGTTCTACAGCAGCATCCAGTTGCGGATCAAGACCAGCGTCGTAGTCCTCCTGGGTGTATTCCACAACCAGGTCCGGCGTCAGACCGATGCTGTCGATCTGGTTGCCGTTGGGGGTCAGCCAGCGCGCGATCGTGATGCGTACACCGCCTTTTTCAGTGCGAAGAGATATCCAGTTTTGGACTGAGCCTTTTCCATAGCTGGTCATACCGACCAATTTCGCGCGTCCGTAGTCCTGGAGCGCACCGGCTGTGATCTCGGATGCTGAGGCTGAACCTTCATCGATCAACACCACCAGCGGGATCTCGGTTGCCAGACCGCCTTTTAATACTGGATAGGAGTCGCGTGTGCCGTCGCCATACTCCTCGTAAAGAACCACTCCATTTTTCAGGAATTCCGAAGTGACCTCAACCGAAGTCACGAGATAGCCTCCTCCATTACCCCGCAGGTCAAAAACAATACCCTTGGGGTTTTGTGACAACAAGTCTCTCAAAGCTTCCCTCAATTTTTCAGTAGCCAGTTCATTGAAGGTGTAGAGGGCCACGTAACCGACGCCATCCTCACGCATCTCGTACTCCACCACCGGGATCTGGATCACAGCACGGGTAATTGAAACGTCAAAGGCCTCCTCACCGCGCCGGATGGTGAGCACAATGGTTTCACCCGCAGGGCCTAAAATTCTTTTCAAAACCAGGTCACCTGGGATGCCGGTCATATCCTCACCATTGATCGCAATCACCAGGTCTTGAGCTTTTAAGCCTGCGGCTTCAGCTGGAGAGCCTTTCATTGGTGAAATAATTTCTACATAATCGCCGCTGGTATTCACCCAGGCTCCGATGCCGGTATATTCACCTTCCATCTCGGTATTAGCCTGCTTGAATTGCTCGGGGTCCATGTAGGAGGTGTGTTTGTCGCCTGTGGCTGCCAGCATTCCCTGGATGGCACCGCGCATCAACGCAACATCATCCAAAGGTTGGTCTACGAAGTTCTCGTGCAACAATCTCCAGCTCTCCCAAAAAGGATCAAAAAGCCCTTTCAGTTCTTCGGGGGTGGAAGCACTGGTATATTCCAGGCAATAACTGGTGGGGGTTGGGGCTGGCGGCAGCTCACCCTCAGCCGGTGGTGTATTGGCAACGTCGGGTGGCTGGCTGCCTTCAGGTTGGGGTACATACGCCGGGCAGGTGTCATAACCCAGTGCCTGGCGGATAGGGTTTTTTGGAAGAACACTTGCTGCGCCAAAACCAAGGGCAAAAGAACCTGCCAGTAAAACTACTGCCAGAAAAACGAGTAAACATGAACGAACGACTTTGTTTTCCATTACAACTCCATCTAAACTGCAGTTCTATGACGGCAGCTGGTCTATTTGTTTGAATCCATTATTTGACAAAAAGGTTGGCAGCTCCACCAAACTATTAATGACGGGGTGGTTCGACTCAATCATTTGTCCTGACACACGCAGTGTCTGAAGCCCAAGCGCCCTGGCAGCGTCCAGATTTACCTCAAGGTCATCCACAAATAAGGTCTCTGCTGGTTCGGGTCCGCCTGCCAATTTCAGTGCGATCTCAAAAGCCTCAGGATGGGGCTTGCACCATGGCTCGGTATCCAAAACATCAATTACGCCCATAAACAAATCGGCGATACCCAGGAGCCCAAGCACATTATCCGCGTGCTGCCGGCTGGCGTTGGTAAAGATCCATTTATCCTGGGGCAGGGAACCAAGCACCTGCCGAAGCTGCTGGTCGGGCTGAATAACTTTCGAGAGGTCCACTTCGTGAACATACTGCAGGTAATCCTCTACATCGATGCCATACTCAATATTCAGACCGCGCATGGTTGTGCCATGTTCCAAAAAGAGGCGATCGCGTTTTTCGGGGATCTCATCCTTTGGAATCCCAACCACAGCGTACATGTATTGGAATACACGTTCAGTGATAAGCGGCCATACGCCGACCGAGGTCGGATAGGTTGTGTCATCCAGATCAATGAGCAGCGTTTTAACCGGGGTCATGGACGTTCCATCCACAGATTTCTGCCATTATGTGGGGTAAAACCATCCAGCATCGTGAGCAGCGAAGCAGGGTCATCAGCCACAATATAGTAGCGGCGATGTTCAGGATAAATGTAGTTTTCTGCAATCGCTTTCTCAATCAGGGTAACTACAGGATCGAAATATCCCTCCACATTCAGCAGTCCGACTGGCTTATCGTGCAGGCCGATTTGCGCCCAAGTGAGCGCCTCGAAAATTTCGGCAAATGTGCCAAACCCACCAGGCAAAGCAATTATGCCATCAGCCAATTGGGTCATGCGTGCCTGCCGCGCGTGAATATCCGGCAGGATTTCCAGCTCAGTCAGTCCGGCATGCGCCAGGTGAGGCAGGTTCAGACCGTCATTGATGACCCCTATCGCCCTTCCTCCTGCAGCCAGCGCGCCATCAGCCACCGCTCCCATCATGCCGGTTTTCCCAGCCCCATACACCAGGGTACGACCCTGCATTGCAAGGGTCTCTCCCAGCTTCCAGGCAGCATCCAAATAGACCTGCTTCAGGTTATCAGCCGAGCCGGCGTAGACAGTGATGTTTTTTCGAAATGAGTCAGTCATAGCAATCGATAATCCTCAAATTATACTTGTAACAACCTTGCCCTTTGCTCACTATAGAGGCTTGGGCTAAGCATGCCGCATGTTGCGGATCTCGCGGAATTTCTCTTTCTCTGCTGGTGTCAGGTGGGCAGGCAGGTGCACTTCGATGCGCGCAAAAATGTCGCCATGCTCTGCAGGATTCTTGAGATTCGGCATGCCTAGCCCCTTGAGACGCATAGTTTTACCGCTGTCTGTTCCCTCCGGAATGGTTAGGCGCACAGGTTTTCCCATTGTTTCAACACTTACCTCACCACCCAGGATGGCGGTATAGAGATCCACCGGTACTGTCAGGGTCAGATCATCCCCTTTACGTGTAAAAGTCTTGTGTGGCAATACATTTATCTTCAGGTACAAATCTGCCCCACCTGCCTGCCCGCTCAGGCGCACCCTGGATCCCGTTTTTACTCCTTGCGGAATGCTGGCTTCGATCTTTCTGCCATCCTCAAACTGAAATGTTCGTTTTGTGCCGGAATAGGCTTCTTCGAGGGTAATTTCCACTTCGTGTTCCATCGGCTGTGGGGTCCGCGCGGCTCGCTGCGGTGACCGACCACCGCGGCTATAAGCTGGAGTTGAGCTGAACCCACCCTGCCCGAAAAGCGTGTTGAAGAAATCTGAGAAACCCCCAAGATTTCCGAACATGTCGTTGATTTCTTCCTGCGAAACAGTGCGGTATCCTGGCTGACCACCTTGCGGCGCCTGCTGCCACCTGCCCCAGTCAAAACCATCCGGCTGCCCGCCGGAAGACTGATAGCGCTGCCATTCCGAGCCAAACTGGTCGTACTTTTTGCGTTTTTCAGGGTCCGAAAGCACCTGGTAGGCTTCATTGACTTCCTTAAACTTATCTTCAGCCTGCGGGTCTTTATTCACATCGGGGTGATAGCGACGCGCCAATTTCCGATAGGCAGTTTTAATCTCACCTTCAGTCGCGGTTTTGCTGACACCAAGCGTGTTGTAATAATCCTTATAATCCATCATTAATCCAATCCAGCCCAATTCGGCTTAATAATGCAAATATGATAACAGTCCATTGTTGGTATTCTATTAACCATTGAGGGAAATCAGGAGAGATCCTTCAAGTAAGGACCCCTGGCGGAGACAGGAAGTAACGCGGCAATTTTCTCCATGATCATCTGCCCTGCAGCTTTGACCTCAACGCGCCCGGGCAACTTGCCGGGCTCGCCGATATCCAGCGGACCAAAAGGTTCGCCAATTTGCGTCACCACGCGGGCTCTGCGCCCCTTTTCTCTGATGGTCCCAAAGAGGTTCCAGGCATCCTCGCTGTAGGTACCGATCGGCAGGATTGGCACCCCCAATCGCAGCGCCATAAATGCCGCCCCGGGAAGTGGGGTGCCAAGCGGCGGCTTGTGGACGTGACCCTCCGGGAAGATCCCCAGGATGCCGTCCTGTTCCAGCACCGCTTCAGCCGCTCTCATCGCTTCCAGGTTTGGTGTGCCCTGCATGATGCGCAACGCGCCCCAAATGCGTGGGAAGATCTTCATGCTCATCGGCGCATTGGGCATTTCAGCATCGCCGATAAATTCCAACGGATATTTCGTGCTGTGAATAGGCCCGATGGTATCCAAAAAATGGAAATGGTTGCCCACGATCAACAAAGGACCTTTCTTTGGCAGATTCTGTGTGCCGGAAATCTTGTAGTCGACCAAAATCCTGGCAAGGAAAGCAATCCCTCCCCGCAATAAACCCCTCCGGAACTGGTTGCGCGGATAGCGATATTTGACTAAGTAATCAGATTTGGTTTCCTGTCTGCCCATGTGTCACCCGAAATTTATGTGTATTTTTGCGACTATTATACGGCAAACCTCGTCGGCTTACCCGTATCCACACAAGTAGGGAAGGTGCCCTGCCCTGGTAGCGAAGCGGATAGGGTGACCCCTTCCGTGTTCCATATAGTTTCGTAGCAGCAATTCAATAGTGGCGGTCTTGAGGTTGAGAACGCCACGTTGCTTCGCTTCTCGCAAAGATGGAATCTTGTCATTGCGAACCTCTTTTGTGAAGCAATCTAAACTCCTGGCAGACCATTATGTTTGAGGAAGAGGATCGCCGTCAATATTTACGAAGCCTGTGTGAACCTCTCACGTGTTTTTGGGCAATCAGTATAGATTGCTTCGTCCCTCGCAAAGACAGAATCCCGTCATCGCAAGCTCTTTTGAGCGGCGATCTGCTTTTCATCAATTAACAGAATCAAAATAACTGCATGGGGCAAGCGGCAATCCAATCGTGGGAGGGCATGATGTTGAGATCGCCACGTCGCTTCGCTCCTCGCGATGACAAAGTACGCTGCGTGGAAATTGATTTACTTGATGTTACAATACTGCGCATGGATACGATTTTCCTTGGCAATTCACTCGGCCGCTGGCTGCAGGCTTCGCTGGCTTTTACGGTAACCGTGGTGCTCCTTGTAATTCTGAGAACCGTTTTCCGCAATAAAACGCGGCATAATCCCAACCCCAACCTGCTCACTACGCTGCTCAGCCAATTGATGTTGCCGGCTATTCTGATCACAGCGGTCTGGATTGCATCCCGCTTCCTTGATATTTCCGCGCCGGTCAACGCTTTCCTCAGGATCTCCCTGATTTCCCTCATTGCCATCCAGGCAGGTCGCTGGGCGGACCTGGCCGTTGACCATTGGAACGCGCAGCAAAACGCCAAATTGCCTGATGATGATTACACACGCCGCACCTCGCTGCGCGGTATTGCCATCATCGCCCGCGTTTTGATTTGGATGGTGGTGGTGCTCGTCATCCTCCAGAGCATCCCAAACTTTGATATCGCCGCGATTATCGCCAGCCTTGGTCTTGGTGGAATTGCCATCGGACTGGCTGCTCAAAGCCTGGTCGCGGACTTGCTCTCCAGCTTGACGATCCACCTCGACAAGCCTTTTGGACCTGGTGATTTTATCAAAACGGGCAATTTTAGCGGCACAGTGGAGCAGATCGGTCTGAAAACCACACGGCTTCGTAATCTGACGGGAGAAGAACTTTCGATCTCCAACTCTGAGCTGCTCAAAGCTCCATTGCAAAATTTCAGCCGGCTGGAGGAAAGGCGCGTTTCATTCACGCTCCAAATCGCCTTCAACACGCCTGCCGAAAAACTGGCAAAGATCCCTCAATTGATCGAGGATGCCTTCCAGGAAATCGAGAATGTGCGATTTTCACGCGCGCATTTTCAGACGTACGCACAAGCTGGGTTGGTGTATGAGATCGTGTATTTCGTGACCTCACCTGACTATGAAATCCTGGTGAAGGCACAGAATCTGATCAATTTGCGAATTTACCAGAATCTACAAAACGAAGCTATTTACTTCAGCACCACTCCAACACTTCCGCTCGAAGTGTCATCACGATCCTAAAGTATTCAAGGAAAATGCAAAACAAGACCTAAAGCTGGTTGGCTCGTTCCTGCAGTTCGATCTCCTCAGGTGTTTCTGCTTCGATGGTAATCCCATGAGGGCGTGACTTGCCCTGGTCGTCCACGTACACAAAAGTCAGGAACCCATCCACCGTCAGCTCTTCTTTGGTGGTAGCCCGAACGTACGCGATCAGTCGTGAGCGCCCGGTAAGGACGATTTTTGAGTCAAAGCGCACAACCTCTCCCGGTCTTACCGGTCGCTGAAAGGTCATGCCATGGATTTTGAGGCAGAGCACGTATTGCGGCGGCAGCAGGTCAGCAGCGGCAATAAACCCCGCTTCCACCAGCCATTCAGCCCCTCGCCCCGCAAACAGTGTGCGGTGGTGGTTGAGGTCTTCCCCTTTTACCAGGTGATGGATTGTCAACGTTTTCATGTGCATGTCTCACCTCATGGGATCATGATGACCAGGTTATCAAAGGCTACCTTAAAACCCCCATTATCGAAAGTTCCAGCTATCATACCAAAACTGCCTGGCGTGAAATCAGGATCCTGGATTTCTCCAAGCAATACGCCATCCACCGCCAGCATCAGTTTCTCCCGGCTGCATTGAGCTGCCAGGCGATAAGGACCAGACCCCGCCAGTTGCTCGCTGTAAGTCCAGTCGATCAAGGTAATAAAATCATCACCCGCCTGCTTCCAAAACGTAAAGTAACCGTCTTCACTGATCTCAAGCGCGGTGAAATTTTGGTCGTCCTGCAGACCACAGATAAATCCATAATCCGCATCCCCCACCGAATTCACCACGCGCACATCTGCTTCAGCCATCAGGGCGTCATAGGCAAAGTATTGGTCCGACCAGTACCAATACATCGACGAGGTTACTTCAATTGTGTATTCACCATTTTCGTAGGTACGCTTTCCATCCTCATCGCTAGAGCTCAGCCAACCACTGTCAGGATTTGAAAAATCATCCTCTAAAACAATCTCTCCCGAATTTTGATAAACCTGATTTTGGCTTTCTCCCGTGCTGACAGCCACTTCGCCCCGTTTGGCGGCGTCAATCATCATCCGGGCAAGGTTGATCGGTCGCAGAGCATTGATAAACCCACCCGTAGGCACACAATCGTCATTATCATCAATATAGCCATCCCGATTGGTATCCCGCACAGGCCGGCAATCAACAATATCTAGTAAGGCTTCTCCGTAACCCACCTGGGTCGGGATTCCAACAATTTGACCCTCTTCATCAACCGCCAGCCCACCCGAGTTTCCACCTGCAATCGTTCCACTGGTTTTGATGAACGCCCGGTTGCCAAAGGGTTCCTCAGACGTGAATCCGCTGACCTCACCACGCGTGAGCGTGATCGTCCCGCCTCCGATGCCCGGATAGCCAAGGATCACAAGCGACTCACCCAAATCGAGTGTGTCTGAGTCACCAATAGGCACAAATGGGAGCTTAAGCTGGCTGTAATCCAGTTCGTTTCCTTCCATATCCCAGGCAGGCTTAATGACCGCCAGGTCCAGGGCTGCGTCTGCTTGAACCACATGGGCATAGTAGCTATCGACCGGCAACTGGTCCTGGGCAACGGTCAGCGAAACGAGCAGCGCCACAACCTCCTCATACCTGGTCGAGCTGACCACATGGTTGTTGGTCAGGATCAGACCATCCGGACTGATGATCGTCCCCGAACCACTCCAGCGCGGCACAGATTCGCCATTGTCATTCACAAATGCAGTGATCAGTACCACCGCCTGAAATGGGATGGCGCCAAGGTCAGGTGCTTCCTCTTCCGGCGAGACACCTGGCTCCCAGCCTGTGGGGGTGGTTCCAGCAATTTTCATCTTTGTTTCTATTGCTGTAATGACCGAACCTGAAACAACCCGCCAGTTTCCCTGCACATCACCACTCTTGTTGGCTCTGAAACGGAAAACAAAGTCCTCAACCCCTGTTGGCGCGATGGTCATTGCCAGCTTGATGACTCCATCCCCGTTCGCCTGTGTTTCCATACTCAACGGGGGGATCGAGCCCTCGTAGCTTGCCCATTCAAAAAAATTGGATTCAAAGCGGATCTCCTGCACAGTGGCATTGACAGTATCCGGATTGGAAAGCTTTAACTCCAAATCGAAAACCTGCCCTTGCTGAATACCCACCTGTGGGTGTTTTGCGCTCACCTGTAGCTTGCCCTCAACGCTTGCTGCAGGTGCAGTGCAGGAACCTGCGATCAGCATCACAATCAACATAAATATTAAACTATGCCTGAGCTTGAGTTTCATAACCATCTCCGCTGAATCGTGAATACACATATATTTTACATGAAAGGGACAAGGTTTCGGTAATCAATGCATACCCCAAAATCACAGGCTGTATAATTATCCTATCCATATCCTGAGGAGCCGCCCATGGAACAGTCTTCTATGACCCAAAAAGCAACGAAAAACACCAATCTCAGCGCAATCCTGACAGCCACAGTCACGCTCCTGCTCCTGGCTCTCCTGGTGGCTTTCAGCTTCAAACCTCTCTACAACCACTACAAAGGTCCATTCGAGGTGCCTGCTGACGACTTGTTTTCGTATCAGGGACCCGATGACACCTTACGCACCTTCGTCACGATCCATCCGAATGTAGCGTTGGACACCAACTTCTACTACTACGAGAAACAAGAAGACGGCAGCGAGAAGGTGATTCATTCATATTATGCCTTACTTTTTGATGACCGCTTGTTGTTGGCAAAGTATCCTGGTTCAGGGAAAGGCGATATTTTCACTCCTGCACCCGTCACAGGCAACATTGTTAACCTGACGGATGCGGAGAACACAGAAGTGCTGCAGAGCCTCAAAGCAGAATTTCCCAATCTTAAGGATGCGTTTCTACCTTACCTGCTCGACACAACGGTGAATAACGGTCCCATTTGGTTCATGATCCTTGGTATTGCTGTTCTGGCAGGTATTGCCATTTGGAGCGTGGTCAACCTTATCCGACGCACTGGCGACACTTCAAAGCGCCCGATTGAGGGTGAAATCTTAAACTCTGATGACTTGCAGCAGTAAAAAATGATGTTTGTGTAGGTCAGGTTCCGAAGTTGAACCTGACGTATGGACTCCATATCAATGATATTGCACATGCCGAGGTTCGTTTTGTCAGATTGAAAAACGCAACCTGACCTACGCAATTGCTTGCTCGGAATAAGAGGAGAATACATCAAGATAAGTGTTGGTTACATTTAATCTTTTCGTGTTCTTTTGTCAAAAAAACGATGTTTGCGTAGGTCAGGTTCCGAAGTTTTTTTGTAAAAAAGTGATATTGGTGAAGGTCAGGTTCCGAAGTTGAACCTGACGTATGGACTCCTTATCAAAAATATTGCACATGCCAAGGTTCGTTATGTCAGGTTGAAAAACGCAACCTGACCTACGCAATTGCTTGCTTGGAAAAAGAGGAGTCGTAGGTCGGAATGAGACCGTCTTAGATCCTCCCCCTACAAATCACCTCTCGCGGGCTCACTCCGACAAACAGAAACCTTCCGGGTGCTGCGTCGGCGCAGTGCACAACTCTTTTAGTTTCGCAAAGAGGGCTGGCCGGGCTAGTTCCAGTTTATCGTCGGGTCGAGCGGCCAACCAAGTGATTCCGGATCCGCACCATACCAGTCGTTCGGGTCCACGTTGGTAGTTTCCACTCCCGCTTTCACTTCGACAGGTGCCAAAGTGTGGTCCGTGCAACTCTCCAGGTAGCCGCAAGTGACATAATTGGAATATGCCGCGTAAAAGGTTCGGGTGGGATTTTCAATCAGGTAAGCCAACACATGGTACGTGCCCACTGGCAGCGCTTCAAAGCGGTAATTCATTTGGTTCAGCACGGTATTTTGCCAGTAAAACTCACCTGTCAGGATGTTAAATGCCACGACCCGCAGCGGTGGGACCATTTCCGAGGGATAACCCAACCTCCCCGAAACGCTGCCGGTGGCTTGAACAGTTGCGGTTGGAACGGGTGTCTCGGTAGGCGTTATAGGCGTCTCGGTAGGCGGGATGGGTGTCTCGGTAGGCGTGATAGGTGTAGCGGTAGGCTCGGAAGCCTGGCAGACGGGACAGGTTGCCGTTGGCTGCATCACCAGGGTTTGTAAAGAGGCAATTTGTTCTGCCTGAACCGTTGATTGAACGTTCACTGCCACCAATGTTGCCCGCAGTTCGGCTTCAACGTTGGTGTTCGAGGTGGTAACGCAGGCGCTCAGCGTCAGCAGAAGGATAATCATAGGTAGAAGGATTCTTTTCATGTTTCTCCTCTCAATCGAGATAGATGTTTTAAATTATACGATTTCAAAGTCTGAGCACAAAGTCGTTGATTAACGTTGTAAAGTAAGGCTATACCCTGTATCTGCCTGGGTCAATCGAAAGTGTAGGTCGGAATGAGACCGCCTAAGATCCTCCCCCTACAAATCACATTTCGCGGGCTCACTCCGACGAAATATAGTAACTTCGTAAACCAACAAATAGGCGGAGTGGTGAACAGCACATCATTCCGCCCTACATGCTACGCCATTAGTTCTATCACCCTTAAAACTTGGCCTCTGCCATCGAATTTTTTCCTTAATCGCTTATACTTTACTCATGCTTGAATTCGACTTTCCCCCACTTCAACCCATGGTTTTCACCGTCACCACGCTCACCAATTACCTGCGCGAGCTGCTCGAGACCGACGAGATCCTGCGCGATGTCTGGGTGCGGGGAGAGATTTCCAACTTCAGCCAACCGCGGTCCGGTCACCTTTACTTCACCCTAAAGGACAACGATGCCCAACTGCGCTGCGTGATGTGGAAGGGTCAAACCTTCCGCCTGCGCTTCAACCCCAAGGACGGTCAGAGTGTGGAAGCCCACGGTGCCATGAGCTTCTATCCCGCCGGCGGGCAGGTGCAGCTTTACGTCGACGAAATGCAGCCGGTTGGCGAAGGTCAGCTCTACCAGGAGTTCCTGCGCCTCAAAGCCCGCCTCGAAGCGGAAGGGCTCTTTGCCCCCGAACTGAAACGCCCCATTCCGCAATTCCCACGCCACATCGGCGTCATCACCTCCGCCAGCGGAGCTGCCCTGCAGGACATTCTGAACACCCTGCGTCGGCGCCTGCCCCTGGCGCGCGTGACGCTTGCTCCAACGGCTGTGCAGGGTGCCGAAGCCCCTGGTGGCATCGTCGGCGCCTTCCAATCTCTCAAAACCTTGCCCGATCTGGATTTGATCATTCTTGCCCGCGGTGGCGGCTCGATTGAGGACCTGTGGCCCTTCAACGACGAGGCCGTTGCCTATGCCATCCGCGCCTCGCACGTGCCAGTTATTTCGGGCGTGGGGCACGAAACGGACTTCACCATCGCCGATTTTGCCGCTGATTTGCGCGCCCCCACCCCCACTGCTGCCGCTGAGCTTGCCACGCCCATCACCAGCTCTGACCTAAGGGCTGAGCTTATCGCCACCAACCAGCTTATGGCCACTTCTCTAAAAAGCAAGCTGACAAGCCTGCGCCAGGACCTGCTCTTGGCAGAAAATCGCCTGCAGCGGCACTCTCCAGCACAGCGTGTGCGCACTTTCCTTCAATTCCAGGACGAGACACGCGAACGTCTCGAACGCGCCATGAGCCACTATCTGGCCCAGCATCAGCTCAAACTGCAAAGCCAGGTTGCCCGCCTGGAAAGCGTCAGCCCCATGGCAGTGCTGCGGCGCGGCTTCGCCATCGTCACCGATGCCCAAACCCACCAGTTGATCTCGCGCCGTAATCAGACCAGCCCCAATCAATCCATCCAGATCCAGTTGAGCGATGGCAAAATCGCCGCGACTATCTCAGGAGATACCCCATGACCGATCAACCCACCCCAAGTTTTGAAGCCGCCTTCGCCTCCCTGCAGCAGATCATCACCCAGCTCGAAAACACTGAACTGCCGCTTGAAGAGGCCCTGAAACTCTACGAAGAAGGCAAACGCCTGAGCGACATCTGCAGCCAACTGCTGGAGACCGCTCAACTGCGCGTGGAGACGCTTTCTTCGACCTCAGCGAATACAGATGGTGAGCCTGCGTGAGCCTTCTCGATTTCTTTACCAACCCGGTTGGTGTCTCAACCATGCTCGGCTGGATCCTGGGACAGCTCATCAAAGTGCCAGTCGAGTACCTGCGTCACAAACGCTGGAACTGGACGCTGCTTTTAAGCGCTGGAGGAATGCCCTCCTCGCACTCGGCGCTGATGACCGCCGTTGCGACTTCCATTGGCTTAAATGCTGGCTGGGGCAGCCCGATTTTTGCCCTGGCGCTTGCGGTAACTGCCATCATTGTCTACGATGCCACCGGCGTCCGCCGACAGGCGGGCTTCCACGCTGAACGCATTAACCAGATCGTGCGTGAACTGTTTCAGTTAAAGAAACTGGAAGAAGAAGAGGTTTCGTACCTGCGCGAGATCATCGGTCACACCCCCGGCGAAGCCATTGCAGGCGTGTTTTTCGGTGTCTCAATTGCAATCCTGGTGCAGTGGGTGATGGTTTGGAGTTAATCCATTTTTACTGGCAGTTCAAAAGTCGATCGAGGAAAATCACACCAAGAGCATAATTGGTGGATAACTTTTCAGCAGCCCACCCTATACTTAGGCTTGTCATATCTTGCAGGAAAGAAAGAGGGAGATCAGCTATTCATTACTTCAACCGACCAACTGGTCAGATTTTGCAATACTTTCAGCCTTTTTCGGCCAGCTTGCCTTTGATGCGCCGCACGATTGCGCCTGCTTCCGGCACCTTCAACAGCCACATCATCACCCCATAGACCACCACCCCCAACGCCACACCCACAGCCAACACCAGGAATTTGTTCAATTCCCCAAACAGGGTCATCCATCCAAACAATACCAGCCCCATCACGGTGCTGCCTGCCAGCGCCAAGGCTCCCGTCCGCAGGATTTGGTTCCCTTCAATGCCGCTCAATCGCCGGCGCATAATCGCCAACAAAACCAGGCACTCCACCGCAGTTGCTACTGTATTCGCCAGCGCCAGTCCGCCCAGCGGCAGCCAACCGATCTGGCTGAAGAGACTTGAGAAGAAAAAGGAAAGCAGGATATTGCCCGTCATTGCCGCGACCCCCACAAACACGGGTGTTTTGGTGTCGTGCATGGCGTAAAACGCGCGGCTCAGCACTTCCACCAGGCTGTGCCCGGTGAGCCCAAGGGCATACCAAAGCAGCGCCCAGGCAACCATCTGGGTTGAAGTAGCGTCGAAACTGCCGCGTTCATACAAAACTCGCACCAATGGCACGCGCAGGAAAACCAGCCCAACCGTCGCGGGCAGTGCCAGCAAGAGCATCACGCGGATGATATTTGATAGCGTTTGGCGGAAATCGTCAGATTTTCCCAGTTCCACCTGAGCCGAGAGCGTCGGCAGGGAGGCTGTGCCAGCCGACTGCGCGATTGCCGCCTGGGGCATCAGCATCAGCGTGAACGCCCAGGTGAGGGCGCTTGCGGAGCCAGCGCCGAGCGAAAGACTAATGATGGTGTTTGCCACAAAATTCAACTGCACGATGCCCGCGCCGAAGATCCGCGGCAGCATCAAACGCAGCACTTTGCGCACAGGTCTGTCCCTGAACCCTGCAGCCAACTCGTATTTTCGGGCGGGCAGGCGGAACAGCGCCGGCAGTTGCAGCAGCAAATGCCCGCCTGAGCCTATCACGGTGCCAATTGCCAGGCGGGTAATCCCCCAGCCTTCTGGCAGCAGCCATACCCCGAGAATGATTCCCAAGGAATAGGCTGCGGGCGCCAATGCCGGCCACAGGAACACCTGGTGCGCGTTAAGCATGCCCATCACCAATCCGCTGATGCCAAAAATGATGACTGTCGGCAGCATGATCCGCAGCAGGCGAGCCGTCTCAGCCACCTGCGCCGCGCTTGAATCTGGCACCAGCGCGAACAATCCACGCTCCACCAGGAATGGCGCAAAAATCCACATCAGGGTCGAAACTGCAATCAGAACAATCAAGACCGAGTTGACCACCCCCGATGCCAGCCTCCAGGCGCCTTTTTGGTCCTTGCGGGTCAGGTAGCCGGTGAACATCGGGATAAAGGCCGAACCCAAAGCGCCTCCAGCCGTCAGGTTGAAGAGCAGCTCAGTCACACGATTGGCAGCATTGAACGAATCCAAGGAAACACTGGTACCAAAAGCCTGCGAAACCACCATGCCGCGCACGATACCCACCAGCGTGCTGAGGAAGTAAGCAATCATCACGATCCCAGCGGCGCGGGCAATCTGCCGCCCCGCCTGGGCGCTCCCAGTGCTGCTCACATCCAAAGGCTTTTGGCGTTCGTCGGAATTATCCACGCCCATTATCCTCATTTTCTTCATTTTTGAAAGCCACCTTGGCAGCTTCCCAAAGTTGGTCCATTTCCTCAAAACTCAACTGGTCAACGCTCTTACCCTGCTCTGCAGCCTGCTTTTCAATGTAGGCAAAGCGCTTGCGGAAGCGCAGGTTTGTCTCGCGCAGGGCAATTTCGGGGTCCACCTGCAGCCAGCGCACCAAATTGACCACCGCAAACAGTACATCTCCGGCTTCGGACTGCCGCTCTTGGTCGGTTTGGGCCTCGCGCAGTTCGCCCAGTTCCTCGTGCACCTTGGCGATGACGGGTTCAATGGTGTGCCAGTCAAACCCAACCCGTTTGGCCCGTCGTTGGATCTGGTTTGCCTGCGTTAGTGCCGGCAAACTAAGCGGAATGCCATCCAGCATCCCCTTTTGGGTCTCGCCGTTATCTTTTCGCTCGTCTGCCTTGATCTTTTCCCAGTTGGTGAGCACATTCTCGACTGAATCCACATCGATGTCCGAAAAAACGTGCGGATGCCGCCGGATCAGCTTGGCGTTGATGCCCTGCAGCACTTCACTCATCAGGAAGTCTTCGTCTTCCGTTGCAATCTGAGCATGCAAGCCGATTTGCAGCAGGAGATCGCCCAGTTCCTCGCGCAGGTGATCGCTGTCTTCCTGGTCCAGGGCTTCCAAAACCTCGTAAGCCTCCTCCAGCAGGTAAAGGCGCAGGCTGAGGTGGGTCTGCTCGCGGTCCCATGGGCAGCCATCATAGCGCCTTAAGCGGGCAATAATCTGCTGGAAATCTTCAAACGACGTGCCTTGACTTAAGGGCGGCAGGTACAAACAGCTCAGCATGCCCAAATGGACGGATTGGTCAATCTCATAAAGCGCCAGCTTCTCAACAATCTCATCCGAAGTGCCGGCATTATGCACCAGCATCACGGGGTGCTCCTGGGGATAATTTGCCATGAGCGTCAGTTTGAGCTCGCTGGCTTCGAAGCTGCTGTCTAACTGGGAAATCATGGCTGGAATGGTTGGAGGGAAAGATGGCACTTCAAGCTCCGCGATGTGCAGCGCGTCTGCCAGTACCATTTGCGGATGTAAGTCGATCCCCAAAGCGGAACAAACTGGTTCGATGAAGCTGACGCCGTCGATCAGGCGGATCGGCAAGCCGCTGCCTTCTACGGACTTCATAATTTCACTGACGGTCTCCTCAGCCACAAACGGGCTGCCGGGCACGCCATAGGTGACCCCTTGCCCGCGCCTTCCCAGCTCCATTACTTGCTGGACGATCGTCTCGAGGACCTCACCGATATGATCCTTGGAATCGTAGATCTCGTCAAAACTGCGCACTTGCACGCCTTCTGGCAAGCCAGCCACAGCCGGGTGGAACTTAGTCCGTAACCAAATTTCACCGCAGTGCTCAAGGTGAGCCCAGGCTTCACGGGTCAGGTATTCTGCCCCGGCGGGTCCTAATCCAACAATCGTTATTCCAAGTCCAGTCATAAGTTTAGTTCCCTCAATAAACATGCAAAGGCTGCCCAATTTAAGCTGGGCAGCCTTTTAATTGTAACATTACCCGATTCCAACATACCAGACAAGCTGGCAGGTGGGAACCAAATCTAACGCTTGGTGTAAGTCGGGGCCTTGCGGGCGCGCTTGAGACCTGGCTTCTTGCGTTCCTTAACACGGGCGTCGCGGGTAAGCAAACCCTCGGTGCGTAAGGCAGAGCGCACACTTTCGTCTTCCGAAACAAGGGCACGTGCCAAACCGAGTTTGACTGCGTCGCGCTGACCGCTGACGCCGCCGCCCTGCACCTTCACGGTGACGTCAAAGGCAGCCACGCTTTTGCCAGTCGCTTCGATGGCGTTTAGGATAGCAGGCGCATCACCGGCACGAGTGAAATACTCTGCCAGGGGCTTGTCGTTGACAGTGAAACTACCGGTGCCAGGAAAAACCCGCACACGGGCAGTACTTTCTTTGCGTCGTCCAACTGCTTCTATGTATTGTGTCATAATTCCTCTTTACTACTTTTCAAAAATAGGCTGGGGGTTCTGACCCTGGTGGGGGTGCTCTGTGCCAGCATAAATTTTCAGATTGTCAAGATAACGCGCTGTCAGACGATTCTTGGGCAGCATACCGCGCACCGCAAAGCGGATGATGCGATCGGGATGGGTTTCCAACTGGCGCTGATAGTCCACTTCGTGCAGACCACCCGGATAGCCGGAGTGACGATAATACTTCTTCTCTTCGGCGCGGGTAGCGTTCACAACGATCTGGGCGGCATTGATGACGACCACGTGATCTTCAAGAACCACACCAGGAGTGTAATCCGGGCGATGTTTGCCGATTAACAGCGATGCAATTTTAGTCGCCAAACGACCAAGGGTTTGACCGGAGGCATCCACCAGATACCATTCTCCAGCCACATTTCCTTTAGGAATGTATGTTTTTTCCACTTTTACTTCTCCGTTTTCAAAATACATACCCGGCCTTGCAGGCTGGGCAAACAATCTTTTAATTATCCTCGTTAAAGGTCACTGCTTCCAAAGTAAGACCGCGCGCTGGCGCCAGGCTGACGATGCCTGTGCTCAGGTTCTCGAGCCCGAGACGGACAGTCTCCACTGGCAGCTCGCCGAGCCCGATCCGGACCAGAACGTACACGATCCGCCGCACCATGTGATAGAGGAAAGCATTGCCCACAATTGTGAAGCTCATGCCATCTTCTTCTTCCACCCAATCCGCCGAAAAGATCCGCCGGATGGTGGTGGCGCCTTCTTTCAGTGCTTTACCAAAAGCAATGAAATCATGCTCACCAAGCAGGTCGTTTGCGGCTGCTTGCATTAGCATGATGTCTGGTTTGCGTTCCAGACGCCAGGCGAACCTGTCCCGCAGGGGGTCGCGCGCCGACTGGCAGTAAAGCTGGTAGCGATACTGACGGCTAAGCGCATCGTAGCGGGGATGAAATTCCGCTGCCACTTGTTTCACGCTCTGCACCGCAATATCAGCTGGCAAAAAGGCATTCAAGGCATTTTGGAGAGCATAGTCGGGGTGCTTCCAGTCCAGGTTGAAACTGATCACCTGTCCCCTGGCATGCACACCGGTGTCGGTGCGTCCCGAAGGCATAATTGCCCTGCCCTGCCATCCCAGCCGCCGCAGTGCTTCCTCGAAGGTTGCCTGGACGCTGGTCTTGATTGCCTGCCGCTGAAAGCCGTTGTAATTCGTGCCGTCGTAAGCGAGGATAAGTTTGTAATGTGCCATGCCTTTCGCTTTCTCGTGAAAGGCCTAAATAACTACTCTGCTGCCTACTCGCTCACCAGCTCAAGCAGTACCATCTCAGCATTGTCGCCAAGCCTGGGACCAAGTTTGAGCAGACGCGTATAGCCGCCCTTGCGGGTTGTGAAACGCGGAGCGATGTCATCGAATAATTTTTTGACAATTTCGTTGCTGTTGTTGCCAAGGCTGGCTGCAGCCTGTCGGCGTGCATTGATCTTCAGGATGTCGTCGCCTTTTTGGGCGTTGCGTGCCAGCGTGATCAGCTTTTCAGCATCTGGCTGAATGGACTTTGCCTTCGCCAGGGTGGTTTGAATCTTCTCGTGCTCGAACAGTTGCTTGATCATGGTCTTGCGCATGGAAGTGCGATGACCCATTGTTCTGTTGAGCCGGTATCCTTTAACTTGATGCCGCATATCCTCTTACTCCACTTCTTCTTCTTTTTCGAGATAGCCTTTTTCGACCATGGCCGCTTTCAGCTCTGTCAAACTCTTGTCACCAAAATTGCGAATGGACAGCATAGCGCTTTCGCCTTTGTCCAGCAATTCCATCACATCACCCACAGTGGTGATACCGGTTCGCTTCAAGGCGTTGAAAACGCGCACAGTTAGGTCCAGGGCTTCGATCGGTGTTTCAATGACGTCTTTGCTGACGAATGTCGTCTCAACCACAGCCTGAACCGCGGGTTTCACAAGCGAATCCTCACTGGTTCCGCTAATGATGCGCAACTGCTCCATTAAGAGTTGGGAGGATTCGATCAGCGCTTTCTCTGGTGAAAGTGTGCCATCGGTCCAGATCTCAAGCTGTAAGCGATCATAGTTGGTGCTCTGGCCAACGCGGGCGTTTGCCACGGACCAATTCACACGCCGTACCGGCGAGAAAATCGCATCCACAGGCAGCACACCGATAGGTAATCTATCCGCGCGCTCTCCAGCGGGGAGATAACCCCTTCCGGTCTCAACAGTCAGATCCATCTCCACATGGGCATCTTTTTCATTGATGCTGAACAAGTAGAGATCAGGATTGACCACTTCCACCTCTGGAGGACAGCGTAAATCTGCCGCAGTGATGGTGCCTTCGCCCTTGACATCCAGGCTGATAGTGGCGCTTTCAACGTTGTGAAGCTTGAAGCGCAGCAGTTTGATCTGCAGCATAACCTGAATGACATCTTCCCGCACACCCTTAATGGTGCTGAACTCGTGCATCACATCGGAGACCCGCACCGAACTGACTGCTGCACCCTTCAAAGAAGAGAGCAGTGTCCTGCGCAGGGCGTTACCCAGGGTGACACCGAAGCCGCGGTCAAGCGGGCTGATCGTAAATTTTCCGTAGTCGCGGGACTCTTCAGTCCGTTCAATTTTTGGTGTTACCATTTCCATATTTCCTGTCACGGTTACCCCTAACCAGTCTAACGTTTAGGTAAGACTGAACTAGTCCTCAGATTAGCGTGAGTAGTACTCAACAACCAACTGCTCGTTGAGATTGCCATCAATTTCTGAACGTTCGGGGTTGCGCAGCATCCGACCAGAAAGATTGGTCAGGTCACGCGCCAACCAGGTGGGAACAGTGCGACCTTCGGCTTCTTCGCGCAAGTTCTTGAAATAGACATTTTCCTTGGATTTCTCGACCACAGTGATGACATCATCCACGTTGACACCAAAAGAATGGATGTCAGCGCGCTGACCGTTCACCAAAAAGTGACCATGGCTCACCAGGATACGAGCTTGTGCACGGCTGGCTGCAAAGCCAAGCCGATAGACAACGTTGTCCAGGCGGGTTTCAAGGATGGTCAACAAATTGGGGCCAGTCTGGCCGCGCATGCGCAAAGCCTGCCCATAAAAACGGCGGAACTGGCGTTCGTAAATTCCGTACACCCGGCGGACTTTCTGCTTGGCACGTAACTGCTTGCCATAGTCAGATTCGCGACCAGGGCGGCCGGCGTTCATTTTTCCATGCATGCCAGGAGCGTAAGCTCGTTTCTCAAAGGCGCATTTCGGAGTATAACAACGCTCTCCCTTGAGGAACAACTTCTCGCCTTCCCGGCGGCACAAACGACAAACTGCTTCTGTATATCTTGCCATTTTAATAATTTCCTTTTTATTCTTTACACGCGGCGTTTCTTGGGAGGTCGGCAGCCATTATGGGGCACAGGAGTCAGATCTGTGATCATGCGCACACGAATGCCCAACGATTGGACTGCACGAATTGCAGCTTCCCGACCAGGACCAGGGCCCTTGACGAACAGTTCAACTTCCTGAAGACCCATCTGTTGGGCTGCCTTCACGGTTTGCTCGGCTGCCATTCTTGCAGCAAATGGGGTGCTCTTGCGCGATCCCTTAAAACCAGCTGACCCGGAACTGCCCCAGCAAATGGTATTGCCCTGGAGATCCGTGATAGTCACGATGGTGTTATTGAAGGACGCAAAGACGTGCACCTGTCCTGTCGAAATCTGGCGTTTGACCTTACGCGAAGTAGTCGTTCGCCGCGCTGTACGTGCTTGTTTTGCCATAATTCTTCCTCACTAAATCTTTACATGTCTGTCACAGCAGAGCTTTAGGTTGCCGCTGGGGAGAAAGGGAACCCCATCCCAAGCTTGCTGGTCAGTTCATTACTATTTCTTGGTCGCTCCACGGCGGCGTCCGCGACCGGCGACGGTGCGCTTGGGACCCTTGCGTGTGCGTGCGTTGGTGCGGGTGTTCTGACCGCGCAGAGGGAGATTCCGGCGGTGGCGTAAGCCACGATAGCAGCCAATCTCAACCAAACGCTTGATGTTCATCTGGACTTCCCGGCGCAGGTCGCCTTCGACCTTGAGGTTCTGTCCAATATAATCACGTAGTTTAGATACCTCGGTTTCGGGCAAATCTTTTACCCGGACATCAGGATCGACGCCAGTGGCTGCAAGGATATTATCCGCAGTTTTTGGTCCGATACCAAAGATATACCGTAAACCGATCTGAATGCGCTTGTTGCGCGGGAGGTCAACACCTTCTATACGAGCCATATTATGATTCCTTATCCTTGTCGCTGTTTGTGGCGGGTATTCGTACAAATAACATAAAGCCGACCGTCTCTTTTGACGATCTTGCACTTGTTACAGCGTTTTTTTATCGATGCTGATACTTTCATCAGTCTTTACTCCTTCTTTTATCCGCAAAGAATCTATTATATCTTTATCGTTCACTCTTGACAAGGTTTTGGCTACAAACTGGTCAAGACCAGCGGGCCTTCCTTGGTTACTGCTATTGTATTTTCCTGATGCGCAGTCAGTTGTCGGTTTACTGAAACAACTGTCCACTGATTACGCAACGTCTTTGTGCTTCGGGTGCCAATCAGCACCATCGGCTCAATCGCGATTGTCATGCCTTCGCGCAGCAAAAAACCCTCCCCCGGCGCGCCATAATTGGTGAGCTGTGGGCTCTCATGCATTTCACGCCCAACACCGTGACCGGTGTAGGTGTGAGTGCAGCGAAAACCATGGCTTTCCACGTAGGCTTCGATCGCCGAGCCAACATCACCGCTGCGATTACCCGGAACCATCAGTGCCGTGGCAATTTCCAGCGCTTGTTTGGTCACATCGATCAACTGCTGGGCTTCCGCTGAGATCTCACCGACGCCGACCGTAAAAGCCGAATCGCCCACAAAACCTTCGTAAACCGTGCCGCAATCAACCGAGATGATGTCGCCTTCTGTTAGCTTGCGCTTTCCGGGAATGCCGTGCACCATTTCTTCGTTGATGCTGGTGCAGATACTCCCCGGAAAGGGCACCCCGTTTCCGGGGTCATAATTCTTAAAGGGCGAGTAAACTCCATGAGCCCGCTGAAAACTCTCCGCGACCTCATTCAGTTCACCTGTACTTACACCTGGTCTGATCTCTGCCTTGACCGCTTCAAGGGTCAGGGCATTCAACCGACCAGCTTCCCGCATCAGGGCGATTTCCGCACCTGATTTGAGATTGATACTGCTTCCAAACATTACGCCACAGCCTTCAGCAAATCCTCTGTGACTTGCTCAATTTCCTGTGTGCCGTCGATCTCGATCAGCGTCCCTGCCTGGCGATAATATTCGATCAGGGGGGATGTCTGGTCGTAGTACACATTTATGCGGTGCAAAACCGTCTCAGGCTTGTCGTCGTCCCGCTGATAAAGGGGCGATCCGTCCACATCATCCACCCATTTGACCTTGGGTGGGTTGTAGAGCGCATGATAGACGCGCCCTGCGTGGCTCATCCAACGACCGCTGAGTCGTTCCACCAATACCTCGTTCGGCACGCTGATGAAAGGCACCAAATCGACCTTGCCATCAATCTCAGCCAGCAGCGTTTCAAACGCTTCAGCCTGCGCCGGAGTGCGGGGGAAACCATCCATGACAGCTCCCTTGGCACAATCCGGTCTTGAGAGGCGTTCCCGCACCATCGCGATAGTCACATCGTCTGGCACCAGTTCGCCCCTGACCATAAAACTCGACGCCAACTTACCCAATTCAGTCTCCTGGCTCAGATTCTCGCGGAAAAGATCCCCGGTCGAAACATGCACCAGACCCAACTCTGCAGCCAGGATCTTAGCCTGAGTGCCCTTGCCGGCTCCCGGAGGACCCAGCATGACGATGTAAGTGGCTTTCTCATTCATCTTGTTACTCTCCAGCTTAGTTGATCAACCGATCATCGTAGCCGTGCATGCGCAGTTCGGTACTGATCAATTCAACCGTCTCACGGATGGTTCCGACCACGATCAGAAGGCCAGAAGCCTGCATCAGTTGCACACCTGCACTGCCAGTCGGCAGGAAGTAGCCCATGATGTTAGGAAGAATTGCAACCAAACCCAGGAAGAACGCGCCAGGCAGCGTGATGCGCCGCTGAACACGGGTCAGGTAGTCCTGCGTGGGTTTGCCACGCACAACACCCGGGATCTGAGCGCCTTGCTTTTTCAGGTTCTCACCATAGTTCTGCTGTCCGAAAAGTACATCAGTATAGAAGTACGCGAACGCAACAACCAACAGGAAGAACATGATCGGATACCACCAGGTGTCGCCGCCAAAGGCCTTATAGACCCAGTTGGATGCGCTGTTAACCCACTTGGTTTGGGCATTGATAAAGAATGAAGACAAAATCGCCGGGAAGGTCAGGAATGACTGGGCAAAAATGATCGGGATCATGCCGGCCATGTTGACCATCAGGGGCAATTGACTTCGCACTGGCATCGACATGCGGTTGCCAATACGCCGACCCGGGAACAAAACCGGGATGTTGCGCCGTCCACCCTGGACGTATACGATAGCCAGGATCGTCAACACAAAGACGATCAACACCACCGCAAATACCCACCAGGCTTCTTTCGCATTGAACATCTGGGCGATCGTGACGGGGAAGCGCGAAACAATACCCGCAAAAATAATCAACGACAAGCCTTGATTACGCAAACCATATTCAGAGATCAACTGACCAATCCAGATGCCAAACATCGTACCACCCACCATGCTGATGATGGCGGTGAGCGTAGGCAACAACCGAGCCCCAGTGAAGCCCCATTGCTCGATGACTGTGCTGCCACCCAACATAGAGTTGAAGATATTGATTTGTCCAAAAGCCGAGAGGAGCGCCATCGGAATGGTCAGGATCACAGTCCATTTTTCCATCCAGATCCGACCTTCGCGGGGATCATCCTTCATTTTCTGCTCTAACGCGGGGATTACCGGCGTGAGCAGCTGCAGGATAATTTGGGCAGTGATATACGGGTAAACACCCATGGCAAGCACAGAGAATCTGGATACCGCTCCACCAGAGAGCAGATCAAGCAAGTTCACCAGGTTACCGCCAGCTCCAGTCTGCTGCGACAACGCCGCAACAGCGGCACGGTTGATGCCAGGAACTGGAATGTTAGCTGCCAGGCGGAAGATCGCCAGCAGCAACAGCGAAATCAACAGCTTGTTGCGGATATCCTCAGATTTCCACAGGTAACGCCAGGATGATCGTTTCATCACTCATCTCCTCTTAGCTACGAAAGTGCCAAAGTTTCGATAGTTCCGCCAGCTTCTTCAATCTTCTGGCGAGCGCCTTCAGTCACCTTGTGAGCTTTGATTTTCAGGGCAACGTTGATATCACCACGACCCATGATTTTGATGGGCAAATCTTTGCCCTTCAACAGACCAGCAGCTTTCAGGCTCTCAGGGGTGATTTCATCACCAGCCTTGAAGCCCTGCAATGAGTCCAGGTTTACTTCCGCATAACGCACACGATTGCGTGGGGTAAATCCCTCACCACGCAGGAAAGGCAGTTTACGGAAGAAGGGCAGGTTTCCACCCATATGATAGGGGCGCACACCGCCGCCATTGCGCGAGTTCTGGCCTTTGGTACCGCGACCGGCTGTCTTGCCAGCGCCGCTACCAGTGCCACGACCTACACGCTTGCGCGTTTTCTTTGCGCCTTCGTTCGGTTTAAGATCATGTAATTGCATGCTTACTTCTCCTCAGTGTCCGACACGATCTCGACTAAATGCGAGACCTTTGTCAGCATACCGCGCAGAGCCTCGTTGTCCTCATGCTCAACAACCTGGTTGAGATTGTGGAAACCGAGTGCTTTGAGTGTTCGTTTGGTTCGAACGGTGTAACCGATGCCGCTTTTCACCAACTTGATACGAAGCGTGTTGGACTGTTTCTTAGCCATTCTTCCTCCGCGCCCAATATGGTGTCACATCCTGCACATCCTTGCCGCGTTCTGCAGCCACGGTGGCAGGTGATTTCAGCTGTGATAAGGCATCGAAGGTAGCCTGGACGATGTTGAGCATGTTTGAAGAGCCCAGAGATTTGGTAAGGATGTCCTTGATCCCTGCAGCTTCGCAAACCGCACGCACACCACCAGCCGCAATAACGCCAGTACCAGCAGAAGCGGGTTTCAGCAGCACTCTCGCGCCGCTTTGGCTGCCAGTCACCTCGTGGGCGATTGTGGTGCCCATCAAGCTGACTTTCTTCATATTCTTATACGCACGCTCGGTAGCCTTGCGCATCGCATCCGGAACAGCCAGTGCCTTACCAGTGCCCAGACCAACGTTCCCGTTGTTGTCGCCGACCACAATGGTCACACGGAACGAGAAGCGGCGGCCACCTTTGACAACCTTGGCAACGCGGGCGATGTCAATTACACGTTCGTCGTATTGAGTCTCTAATCCTTGATATTCTTCCATAGTATCCTCGTTTTAGAATTCCAGCCCGCCCTTGCGAGCACCTTCGGCCAGAGCTTTCAGACGACCGGTATAAATGTAACCACCGCGATCCATGACAACGGTTTTGATGCCTTTGTCCAGGGCGCGTTTGGCAAGTTCTTCACCAACAAGCATAGCTTGTTCGATCTTATTCTTGCCCTTCACGACTTCACGCATCGCCGCATCCACTGTGGACGCAGAAACAAGGGTTGTGCCGCTGTGATCATCGATCACCTGGGCATAGATCTCGCTGATGCTGCGAAAAACATTTAAGCGTGGACGCTCTGGCGTGCCAAAGATCTTCTTGCGCACACGAGCATGACGGTGTAAACGAGCAGCGTTTCTTGATTTGTTAGCCATAGTCATTTACCTCTACTTACCGGTTTTTCCGGCTTTACCAGCCTTGAGCTTAATTATTTCGCCCTGGTAGCGAATACCGGTTCCATGATAGCGTTCTGGTGGGCGCAGCATGCGAAGATTCGCAGCTACCTGCCCTACCTGCTGGCGATCACGTCCTTTGATCCTGATCAGACGGGTTTTTGCATCCACATCGTAGCTGATACCATCAGGCGCAGGGAAGTTCACAGGATGTGAAAATCCAAGGTTCAAAAGAAGGTCCTTACCTTTGAGTTCAGCACGATAACCGACACCGTTGTATTCCAGCACAACTTCAAAACCCTTGGAGCAGCCAACAATCATGTTGTTGAGCAGCGCGCGCGTGGTCCCGTGCAAAGCGCGGATCCGTGGCTCGTCGCTGGGGCGTTCAACTGTAATGATGCCGTTTTCAAGCTTAACCGTAATCTCAGGGGAGAAGGTCTCCTCGAGTTCACCGTTGGGTCCCTTAACAGAAACCTTGTTCCCGTCCATTTTTACTTCCACACCCTTGGGAAGGGTGATGGGCATTTTACCAATTCGCGACATTTCTCTTCCTCCTACCAAACCTTGCAGAGGATCTCACCGCCGACGCCGATCTTGCGAGCGCGTGTGCCGGTCATGATACCCTTCGGGGTTGATAAAATCGCGATGCCAATGCCGGATAATACCCAGGGGATATCATTCTTGGAGGTGTAAACACGGCAACCGGGGTGGCTGACGCGCTCCAAACCCGTAATGATCGGGCGGCGCTGGCGACGTTCGCCGATGTATTTCAGCTTCATGCGTAAAATTTTGTGCGCATCGCTTTTTCCATCAACGACTTCATAACTCTCAAGGTAACCTTCTTCGGTCAGAATGCGGGCTACTTCACTCTTGAGTTTCGAGTTCGGCATGGCTACAGTTGTTTTTCCAACCATGGCAACATTGCGAATTCTTGTTAACATATCGGCAATTGGATCTGATATAGTCATTTTTATCCCTCCAGGTCTAATTACCAGGATGCTTTAGTCACACCGGGGATTTTTCCCTGGAGTGCTAATTCTCGGAAGCAAATACGGCAAAGACCAAATTTGCGCATATAACCGCGCGGTCTGCCGCACACACGACAGCGATTCACAACGCGGGTTGGATATTTCCGCCGCATTTCGCGATATTGCATACACTTTTTAGCCATTAGTTTCCTTTCCTGAAGGGCATGCCGAATTTGCTCAGCAGTTCCCGGGCGTGGTCATCTGTTTCAGCCGTTGTGACGATGCTGATTTCCATACCACGCACTTTGTCAATTTTGTCATACTGGATCTCAGGGAAGATCAGCTGTTCAGTCAGACCGAGCGTGTAGTTGCCACGTCCGTCAAAAGAATCAGCGGAAATTCCACGGAAGTCACGCACACGAGGCAGAGCAACGTTGATCAGGCGGTCCAAAAATGCCCACATCTTATCTCCGCGCAACGTGACCTTGACGCCAATCTGACGCCCTTCACGCAGCTTGAAATTGGAAATGGCTTTCTTGGCGGCGATGACAACAGGCTTCTGACCAGTGATGATAGTCAGATCGTTCACAGCGGCATCCAAAGCCTTGGGGTTATCGAGCGCTTCGCCGACACCGATGTTAACCACCACTTTGGTGATCTTCGGGATCTGCATGACGTTTTTCAACCCGAGCTCTTTCTGCAGAGCTGGCGCGAATTCGTTTTTATATTGTTCTAGTAGTCTGTTCATATCTGCTCACCTACGCCTTAGTTGCCTTTGGCG